>ULKN01023822.1_pt1 | contig 34863 bp, 24 predicted proteins | sample 1951171 | NCBI WGS metagenome assembly ULKN01 (sample SAMEA4835502, study PRJEB28245) | human gut metagenome | biome: gut microbiome; material: fecal sample | place: Denmark | collected 2008
TTTAACTTCCATAAAAGTACCCCTCCGTTTAATACTATACTATCATTTTGTCCAATTTTTTTCAATAGAAATACAGAGAAAAATAAAAATTTTCTAACGAATCGGCCAATATCGGTGCATGGCACGGATTTCTGTAATTTTGTAAAAATTATATATATATTACTTGTATAATCTATTTTAATATGGTATGATAAACTGAATTTAATTATGGAGGAATATATCATATGATTAATATACCCCGCCCCGAGCATCCGAATCCGCAGTTTCAGCGCAGAGAGTGGCTGAACCTTAACGGAAAGTGGAATTTTGAAATTGACAAGTCAAAAAGCGGTCTCGCTAAGAAATATTACGAACCGCAGACAAAGCTTGAAAGAACAATAAACGTTCCATTCTGCCCCGAGAGCGTGCTTTCGGGTGTTGAGTACAAGGACTTTATGGAGGCCGTTTGGTATCAAAGAGAATTCACCGTTCCCGAGAAGTTTGCCGATCTGAGAACAATTCTTCACTTCGGCGCAGTCGACTACAAGGCTACCGTATATGTAAACGGCAAGGAGGTCGGCACGCACAAGGGCGGCTACATCTCGTTTGAATTTGATATAACAGACTACCTCAACGGCGGCACAAACGTCCTGACCGTTTACGCCGAGGACGATACGAGAAATCCCCTCCAGCCGAGAGGAAAGCAAAGTGAGGAATACTATTCTCACGACTGTGACTATACAAGAACAACGGGCATCTGGCAGACGGTTTGGCTTGAATTCGTTCCCGAATCGAGAATCAAGAATATCAAGGTTTTCCCGAACGTCAAAAACTGCTCGGTTGACATTCAGGCGGAGGTTACCGGCGCAGGTAAATTTGAAGCACTTGCTCTCTATCAGGAAAGAATCATGGGTGCGGCAAGTGTTGAAACCGAGGGCGGCTTTATAACAGCTCACCTTGACCTTAAAGAATCTTATCTTTGGGAGGTCGGCGAAGGCAGACTTTATGACCTTGAGCTTCGCTTCAATGAGGATAAGGTCGACAGCTATTTCGGTCTGCGTGACGTAAAGCTCGACGGTCAGAAATTCCTCATCAACGGCAAGTCCGTTTTCCAGCGTCTTGTTCTCGACCAGGGATTCTATCCCGACGGAATCTACACCGCTCCGAGTGAGGAGGCAATGATTAAGGACATTCAGATTTCCCTCGACGTCGGCTTCAACGGTGCAAGACTTCACGAGAAGATTTTTGAGCCGAGATTCCTTTATAATTGCGACAAGATGGGCTACATAGTTTGGGGCGAATACCCGAACTGGGGTCTTGACCATTCAAACCCGAATATCGTTTACTCCGTCATTCCCGAGTGGATTGAGGAGGTTGAGCGTGATTTCAATCACCCGGCAATCATCGGCTGGTGTCCGCTCAACGAGACATGGGATTACGACGGAAGAAAGCAGTTTGACGACGCTCTCGCTCTTATCTACAAAACCACAAAGGCTCTTGATAAGACCCGTCCGTGCATCGACACAAGCGGAAACTTCCATGTTATCACCGATATCTTTGACCTTCACGACTATGAGCAGAAACCGGAGGTATTCAAGGAGCATTACGATATGCTCATGACAGAGGGCAAGCTCTTTGACAATCACGAGCGCCGCCAGAAATATCCGGGCGGTCCGACCTTCATCAGCGAATACGGCGGAATCCGCTGGTCCGTTAACGAAAATGAGCAGAACGCCTGGGGCTACGGAGATGCACCTAAGAACAAGTACGAATTCATTGAACGCTACAAGGGTCTCACGGACGCATTGCTCGACAATGATCAGATGTTCGGCTTCTGCTATACCCAGCTCTACGATGTTGAGCAGGAGCAGAACGGACTCTACACCTATTCAAGAAAGCCGAAGTTTGAAACATCAATCTTCCGTGCAATCAATTCAAGAAAGGCAAAAATCGAGCTTTGATCGGAGGAAAAACAATGCTGAATATACCTAAATATTATGAGGATCCGACAACCCTGCACGTTGGCTGCGAAGAACCTCACGCATATTTCATCCCATATCTCAATGAGGATAACGCTCTCACAAAACCGAGAGAGGATTCAAAATATTTCCAGCTTCTCAACGGAGAGTGGGATTTCAGATTCTACAACTCGATAATTGACGTTGAGGACGGCTTCTACGCCGCAGATTATGAACTCAACGGCAATTATGACAAAATAAGGGTTCCGATGAACTGGCAAATGGCACTTGACAAGGGCTATGACGTGCCGAACTACACGAATTCGGATTACCCGTACCCTTGCGATCCGCCGTATGTCCCTGACGACGACCCGTGCGGAATTTATATCCGTAACTTTGAGATTGACGAAAATGACCTCGGCCGTGACCTTTTCCTCAATTTTGAAGGTGTCGATTCCTGCTTCTATCTTTGGATAAACGGAAAATTTGTCGGCTACAGCCAGGTAAGCCACATGACAAGCGAATTCAATATCAACGAATTTGTTCATGCCGGCTCAAACAGAATCGCAATGCTCATTCTCAAGTGGTGCGACGGCTCATACCTTGAGGATCAGGACATGTGGCGAATGAGTGGAATCTTCCGTGATGTATATATTCTCAAAAGAAGCCGAAGAGGAAGAATTCGTGATTTTTACGTTACAACGGAGTTAAAAAAGAAATATACAAAATGCATAATGAGCATTGACCTCGACCTTGTCGGCGACAGAGAGGTCAGCTACCGTCTCGTTTCCCCCCACGGTGAAAACATTGATTCGGGCGAAAGCGTTAACGGAAAAATAAAGATAAAATTCGATAATCCGATTCTTTGGAGCGATGAAGATCCCCTGCTCTATGACCTTTTCCTTGACGTATCGGACGAGGTCGTACTTGTCAAGGTTGGAATCAAGGATCTTGTTATCTCAAAGTCTGTTCTTTATCTCAACGGACAGAAGATTAAAATCAAGGGCGTTAATCGTCATGATTCTCACCCGCTTTACGGCCATGCAACACCGATTGAACACGTTCTTGAGGACCTCTACATTTTCAAGCGTCACAATGTCAATGCCGTCCGCACCTCACACTATCCGAACGATCCGAGATTTTTGGAGATGTGCGATCAGCTTGGGCTCTTGGTAATTGACGAATCGGACCTTGAGGCGCACGGCTTCTCGACTTCGATTGACGGCTTCCACTTTGAGCGTTGGAGCTTGCTCGCCGACGATCCGGCATGGAAGGAAGCATATGTCGACAGAGCACGCAGACTTTTTGAGCGTGATAAGAATCATGTTTCGGTTATCTTCTGGTCGCTCGGTAATGAATCGGGTTGCGGAGACAATCATCAGGCAATGTATGACTTCATTAAGTCACGCAATAAGAACGTTATCGTTCACTATGAGAACGCAAACTATCGCTATTCCGAGCTTGCAGGCAAGTTTCTCGGTAACTGTTCCGACGTTGAAAGCTGGATGTATCCCTCAATCGAAAAGTGCAGAGAGATTCTTTCAAGCAAGAAGCGTAAGAACAAACCGCTTTATCTCTGCGAATACTGTCATGCGATGGGCAACGGTCCCGGAGACCTCGGCGACTATTGGGAGCTTATTGATTCAGACGACAAGTTCTGCGGCGGCTGTATTTGGGAGTACACGGATCATTCCGTAGCGATTCCCGACGGCAGCGGCAAATACAAATACACCTACGGCGGCGATTTCGGCGATATGCCGAATGCAGGCAACTTCTGCGTTGACGGTCTTGTTTACCCCGACAGAACGCCGCACACAGGCTTTGAGGAAGCAAAGTATGTCTATCAGCCGTTCTTTGCAGAATATGCAGGCAACGGAAACGTTTCAATCAAAAACCGCAACTTCTTCAAGGGCCTTGACGACGTAGGCATAAACTGGGAAATCAAATCAAACGGCAAGCTTATCGCCTCTGGTGAGGTCTCCGGACTTATGCTCATGCCTAGAGAGAAAAAAGATTTCTCAATCTTCGACCCGTCGGCATACAGCTTCACGGGCGAAACATACCTCACGCTCCACTTTGTCAACAGAACGGACAAGCTCTGGGCAAAGGCCGGCTATGAGATCGGACTCAAGCAGTTCAAGCTCAAATCTATTCCGACAGGAAAGGCTGCTCTCCCGACAACCGCAATGACGGTAAACGACGGTGAGAGATACGTTGAAATCGGCATCGGCAGCGTTAAATATGTTTTCGACAAGGCTTACGGCAAGCTCAATAAGATAAGCTGCGACGATACGGAGCTTATCTCGAAGCCCGTTGAAATTAACCTTTACAGAGCATATATAGACAACGATTCTCAGTATTACAGAGAAAAATGGTACAAGGTCGGCATGGAAAAGCTCGGTCAGAAGTGCCGTTCGCTTAATGTAACAAAATCAGACGATAAGGTTGAAATTACCGTTGATCTTGCAATCGGTGTTTACACATTTGAGCCGATATTTGAGGGCAAGGTTACTTACACGTTCCTTCCGGATTCAAGCGTTCTCGTTAACGTCAACGGCAAGAAGGCGGAAAGAATGGATATTCTGCCGAGAATCGGACTTCAGCTCATCATGCCCGAAGGCTTCGAGAGCTACGAATATTTCGGCTACGGACCGAAGGAAAGCTACATCGACAAGAAGCGTTATACTTATGTTGACGACTTCACAACGACTGTAACAGATAACTTTGAGCATTATGTCCGTCCGCAGGAGAATTCAAGCCATTACGACTGCAAGTGGGCAAAGGTCACGAACGAGAGCGGTATAGGATTTATCTGCCGAGCCGAGGACTTCGACAGCTTCTCGTCAAATGCTCAGCACTTCACGCCGCAGATGATTCGTGAAGCAAAGCACGATTACGAGCTTGAGCCGATGAAGGAGACAGTATTCAGCATCGACTACAAGATGACAGGAACAGGCTCGGGTGCATGCGGCCCCGATATCGACCCGAAATACAGTGTAAACGATAAGACATTTAATTTCACTTTCAAAATTCTCCCGACAAACACAAACGGCGTGGATCCGTTTACTGTATAAAAATCATCACCCTTCGCAGTTCAATTTGCGGAGGGTGAATTCTTTTGTTATATTTTGTTTTACACAGACTTTCCGTCAATCAAATGTGTTTTTATCAAACTGCTTTTTGAAATATTCATCAACAAGCTTTGAGATACTCTCAGCGTTTTCAGGAACATTCTCCGTGCTCCTCGAGCGATGATATCTCCTGCCGTCGGTCCTCGGACGGTGCTCGGATTTTGTCTTGCTTTCCGAGTAATCCTTCAAAACTCCCTTTGAAAAATCCTTAGGCTCTCTGTCAAAGTCAAGAATCTCATTTTCTTTGATTCCGCCGAATTTTTTTGCCTGCTCAGTCTCATTCATCATCAAAAGGTAATTGTTTGAAGCCTTCTTTTCGTCAAGATTTGGCTCGGACTCGTTCATTGCCGAGAGAACATCATGGCGTGTTTTCATTTCCGTTTCATATTCGGCATTGATTCTGTCACGCCGATAATAGAACGGCACAAAAATCACACAGGTAATGAGCTGAATTACCAAGGATTTCACAAGCAGCCACTTATCCGGCAAGCGGTCGGGTGAGAGAAAGATGCATGTCATTATAAGCGTATTGACAAAATGGTCGGCAAGTGCCATCCAGACCGAGCCGTTGACCTTGTAATAATAGCCCCAGCGCATCGAGCTAACGAACACAGCCGCCGCAGAAGCCAAAACAGTTATAACGACATCGGAAATCGGCATGTTATCAAATCCGCCCTCGGCGAAAGCACCCAGCGCCGCCAAAAATGACAGCAGAGTAAAAACAACCGCCTGAATATAATTCGATTTACGCTCACCGAATTTTTTACAAAGTTCACTGAGCATGAAGCCTCTGTAAAGCTCCTTGAAAAGCACATTGATAATCAATGCAAACTCATAAATCGCAAGCGACACAAGTGCTCCCCGCTCCGCCAGGTTCGGCGGAAGAACAGATATGCTTATATCGTTATAAAAGCCCTTTATCTTGAAATAAATCAGCTCGGCAGCATAGATGAGCACGATCGGTGCAAGCGAAAATCCGACGCCGTAGATCAGCTCAAAGTACCAGCCGAAGCGACCCAGGCATCGTCTGCCTATGTGAAAATCCAACACCTTTGAAGCCGCAAGAACCATGATCAGGCTCAAGACTCTTGCAATAATCGTGTCGCCGAAAATCGTGTTGTCGCTTTTTATAAAGAAAACGTCAACGACCTGAACTGTAAAAATTACCGCCGTCAGCAAAAAAACAATCGGAATTTTTTTGTCTTTCAAATTTTTCATAATCTTTTCCCGTTCCGTTTTTTATTTTATCTTGTCAATTTCCCTGAGCCAAATTGCATATGAAGCGTCACTCGGCATTCTCCAATCTCCTCTCGGCGAAAGGCAAACACTGCCTATCTTAACTCCGTCGGGCAGACAGCTTCTCTTAAACTGCTGAGTGAAAAATCTCTTGTAGAACACCTTGAGCCATTTGAGTACAGTTTCCCTGTCGAAATCCTCTTTAAACGCTTTCTCGGCGAGGAAGAAAATCTTCGACGGTGAAAAGCCGAATCGCAGAAGATGATAAAGGAAAAAATCATGCAGCGCATAAGGTCCGATTATCTCCTCTGTCTCCTGCCGAATGTTGCCGTCCTCATCGGGAGGAAGAAGCTCGGGGCTTATCGGCGTATCGATTATATCCTCAAGCACATGGGTGCTGTCGGGAAAAATATTATAGTCAATCAGTGCCGCTATCATCCAGCGCACAAGAGTTTTCGGCACGCCGCAGTTAACGCCGTACATGCTCATATGGTCGGCATTGTATGTGCACCAGCCGAGTGCAAGCTCGCTGAGGTCGCCCGTTCCGACGACGAAGCCGCCGACCTTGCATGCGTAATCCATAAGAACCTGAGTTCTCTCACGAGCCTGAATATTCTCATAGGTTACGTCGAATTGATCCGTCGGGTGGCCGATATCCCGGCAGTGAAGCGTGCAGGCCTCTTTGATGTCGATCTCCATTGCGTGAACACCGAGAGTCTCCATAAGCTCCCATGCGTTTGAATGGGTGCGCTTCGTCGTGCCGAAGCAGGGAAGCGTTATCGCAATAACGTCCGAGGGGTCACGTCCGAGCTGACGTGCGGTTTCGGCACATACGAGAAGTGCAAGCGTGGAATCCAGTCCTCCGGAAACGCCGAGAATCATTTTTCCGCCGACCTTCGCCGCTCTCTTTTTAAGTCCTGCAACCTGCATACGGAATATGTCCATGCAGCGCTCGATCCTGTCCTTCTTATCCGAGGGAACGAACGGAAGCTTTTTTACCTCATAGATTTCGCCGTTGCTTTCAAGCTGCGTTTCGACCTTGACATTAACATAATCCCTGCCCTCAAGATAAAGCGAGGCCGAATCGGCAAAGGTCTTGTTCTCTGCTCTGTCGGCTCTTATCTTGCCGAGGTCAACGTCATGCTTTATCGAATAGCCGCCGTCAATAAGGCTGTCATTTTGGGAAAGAACCGCTCCGTTTTCGCAGATAATCGAATGGCCGGAAAAGATGAGATCGGTCGTCGATTCGCTCATGCCCGCACTCGCATATGCATAGGCGCAAAGACTCCTTGCCGACTGCTGAGAAATAAGCTCGGTTCTGTATTTTCTTTTCATTATCGTTTCGTTGGAAGCTGAAAGATTGAGAATAATCTCCGCACCCGCAAGCGTCAGAAGCGTTGAGGGCGGAAGCGGCGCCCACAGATCCTCACAAATCTCAACACCGAGCTTCACACCGGAGCAATCAAAAACAAGGTTGTTGCCGACGGGAATTTCATAATCGCCGTCAAGCATAAGCTCGTCCGAACCGATAGAAGTGCACTTCAAATCAGCCGCCGAGGAAAACCAACGCTTTTCATAGTATTCATTATATGTCGGAATAAAGGTCTTTACGGCAATGCCGTTCACTCTTCCGTGAGACATCACAACGGCGCAGTTATAAAGCTGACCGCCGATAATAACGGGGGCACCGACTGCGACAACGGAATTGCTGTCCTTCGTCGTCCTGACTATCTCGGCAATGCCCCTCTTTGTGCCGTCGATCAGAGTTCTCTGAAAGAAAAGGTCGGCGCAGGTGTAGCCCGTAACGCAAAGCTCGGGGAACACGATAACATCGGCGTCCTTGTTGATGTCGATATATTTAATTATTTCCTGTGTGTTAAATTCCGTGTTGCCGACCTCAACCTCGGGAACGGCACACGCCAATCTGATAAAATCAAACATGTTTATCACCTTACCGTATTTATACATTATTATTATAACATAAAATTGCAAAGTGTCAAACATCTTGTTGCAAATGTTGCAACGCTTTTATTTTGACGATTTTTATTGAAATTTTTGTTTATATGTGGTAAATTATATGTAAAATTTACAATAAGCGGAGAGGATACAGAAAATGCAAAAATATTTAAAAACAAAAGAGCTTCATTTCGGCTCAAAGACGCTCAAGCTGCCCTTAGAGGCTCTCTCTTACGGAATAGGCCTTTTCGGTATTGCCCTGCTCTCGGGCTGGGTTCCCGAATATGCAAAAACCTACTTTGCCGATTTTGCGTTCAAGAATCAGAATTTCAGCTCCGATGCTCTTGCAACGCTCATCTCGACCGTATTCCTCGTTGCCGGCTTTGTCGGAGCGGCGGCGGAAATAATAATCGGCTTTCTCGTTGACAAGACTAAATCGAAAAGAGGCAAGATTCACCCGTGGCTTCTCTACGGCTGTGTTCCGCTCGGTATAATCTCAATGCTCGTTTTCGTTGCACCGAAAACGTCGAATTTCGCCGTCGCAACAATATGGATGTTCGCAATTTACTGTGCATATGTAATGCTGCTCGTCTGCGTCGAAAGCCCCGGTAACTGCTTCGGAGCGGTCTGTACGCCGAACCCCGATGAGAGAAGCGACGCAATTTCAATCGCCGGAATCATGCGCTCAATCGGCCAATCGGGCGGAATGGTCGTTCTCATCGTTGTCGGCCTTGTAATGAAGGCTATCATGGGCAAGGAGGGCTTCCAAGCCGCCGAAGGCAGAGGTCTCGACCTGCAGATTTCAACGGCCGTCTGCGTAATCGGCTTCATCCTTTTCCTCGCAATTATGCTCAAGAACACAAGAGAGCGTGTCCCCTATACAACGGAAAAGGTCAACCTCGGTCAGAGCCTTAAATTTGTTTTCACCAATAAAAATTTACTCATGGTATCGCTCGCCAAGCTCGCAGGCTTCGGTCGCGGAGTTTACGGTGCGGCAAGTCTTTATATTGCTATATATCTTCTCGGCGATAAAGGCCTCAAGCTTGCGCTTCTGCTCCCGATGGGAATCGGCACGGCGGTCAGCATGCTTGTTGTCAAGAAGCTCATCAAAACCATCGGCACGAAAAATACTTTTATTGCCTGCAGTGCCTACGGTGCAGTATCATTCCTCCTGCTTTTCGGCGTTTCAATGATAATCGGCTTCAGAAAAGAACTTATTATCCCGTTCCTCATCATCAATTTCCTTGTCGGACTTCAGAACGGAAACACCAACCTCACGCCGAACGTCATGATTGCCGACTGTGTTGATGAAATTGAATTGAAAACCGGCAAGCGTCAGGAAGGTCTCTGCTATGCCGGCTACGGTCTTTTCTCTAAGATTGCTTCGGCGTTCACAACCTCACTCGGTACATATCTCGTTTTCAAATGGTCGGGCTATCTCCCCTCAACAGACCCGTCGGTTGCCTATGCGGCTCAGAGCGACGGCACACTGACGAGATTCCTTATAATTTACACAATAATCCCGGCTTGCTTCGTTATTCTCCAGATCATCCCGATGCTTTTCTATGACCTCAACGCCAAGAAGAAGGAGCAAATTTCACTTGAACTTATCAAGCGCAGAGGAGTTGTTGAAATTGATGAATGATACGGTCTTTGATTATCCGCTTGAATTAATTGTAATGACGGACGCTCACTACTATTCGCCGAAGCTCGGCATCGACACTCCGTCATACAGGAAATATGATTCGACCAACCAAAAGGCGGTAAAGGAAAGCCCTGTGATAATTTCCGCCGCATTCGCTCAAATAGCCAAAAGCGACTGTGAAAATGTCATTTTCTGCGGCGATGCGACCTGCGACGGCGACTACGACAGCCATGTTGAGTTTATCGAGCTGCTATATGCCTTGAAGAAGTGCGGCAAGCGTGTTTTTGCGATAACCTCAACGCATGACTATCAGGACGACGGAATGACAAACAGCTACACAGGCGACGTAAAAACAAAAATTCCGTCCGCCAAGCGTGATGAGCTTCTGAAAATGTACCACAGCTTCGGCCCAGACGAGGCGTTCTCGCAGTTCGAGATGTCCTACGCCGCCGAGCTTGACGAAAACTACATTCTTCTTGCCCTCAATTCCGACAAAAACGGCAAGGGCAGAAGCGGCTATTCCGCAGAGCACAAGGCATGGATAGCCAAAATCGCAAATGCGGCCGGGCAATGCGGCAAGCGTGTGCTTGCATTTACTCACCACCCGATTCTTTCCCCCTCGCCCGCTTATTCGCTGATAGGCAAGAACGACATGATGGGTGAGCATGAAGAGATCAAAGACTTCCTCGCCGACCTCGGCATAGGTCTTGTTTTCACGGGTCATTCTCATGTGCATGATATTTCATTCGATTTTTCACCGAGCGGAAATATTTTCTATGACGTTTCGACCTCCGCCCTTGCCGGCTACCCCGGTCTTTACCGCACGGTACGAATCTGCGGCAGCAATGTTCACATCGAAAGCGTTGCGACGACAGAGAAGGTCAGCGGAATAGAAAATCTGCCCGATTATTTTGAGAATAAATTCATCGGCATGATTGACCGAACGCTCGATGCGGCGGCCTCGGACATTGACACCTTTGCCGCCTGCGTGGATACGATGAGCATTCATCCGAATGTTTCCTATCGAATCGGCTGGCTCGTCAAGCCCTTTGCACGGCTTATAAAAAAACTTAAACTGGGTGTTTTCGCAAAATGGGTAAAGAGTGAAACGCACGGTGCCGACCTTTCCTCGGCCGAGAATGAGAGTGTGTTCGGTTTAATTCGTCAGCTTGTTTTGCATCTGTATTCGGGAAACGCACCCTACACGCCCGACACGGCAGAATACAAAATCGTGATAGGCTTTATCAATATTATCGACAGTGTGCTGAAGCTTCTTCATATTAAAATCAAACTCGCCGACCTTGTGCGTCCCCTGCTTTACAACAGCGGAATCGACGACATCTCCGCCGACCTGCCCCTGAATGCCGACAAAAAGGCCGTCAATGCGATCTGCAACAACAAATATGAAGAAACGGTCTTTGAGAGTAAAAAAGGTCCTGCCGTGCTCACAATTCTAATTCTTGCAATCATTATTCTCCTGCCGCTTATTCCGGTAATAGCCGTTGTGCTTTTGCTCGGCGCAGGAATCAATGAAATTATATTCCGCAAACAGATACGAGGTAAAAAATATGAGTAACCCTTTAAAAACCGTCATAGTCGGCGGCGGCCATCGCTCGATGATATACGCTGAGCTGGCAAAAACAAATCCCGAAATGCTTGAAATAGTCGGTGTTGCCGATCCGAATGAATTCCGCAGGAATCAAATCGGCGAATATTTCAATATTCCGAACGAGCACCGCTTTAAGGACGTCAACGACCTTGTTGCGATACCGAAATTCGCCGACGCAGCCATAAACGGAACTATGGATCACATTCACGTTGCAACATCTATCCCTCTGCTCAAAGCAGGCTACGACATTCTGCTTGAAAAACCGTTTGCTGTCAATGAAGAGGAAATGCGTGAGCTGATAAGCTGTGCCGAGGAAAACGGACGCAAAATAATGATCTGCTTCGTTCTCAGATACGCTCCGTTTTACCGTCAAATCAAGGAGACGCTCCTCAGCGGCGAGATTGGAGAAACAGTCAATATTCAAACTGTCGAGCACGTCAGCTATCATCACATGTCCACAAGCCATATAAGAGGTAAATGGCGCAACGAGGAGCAATGCCACGCAACGATGCTTCTTGCAAAGTGCTGTCACGATATCGATATCATGATGTGGCTCATGGGCGACGACGCACCTGCCCGGGTTTCAAGCTTCGGCTCGCTGATGCAGTTCAGACCCGAAAACGCTCCGGAAGGGAGCGGTACACGCTGTCTTGTTGACTGTCCGCTCGTTGACACCTGTCTTTATTCGGCAAAGCGGCTTTATATCGACCACCCCGACCGCTGGTCGTTCTACGTTTGGGACAAGCTTGAAGATAAGGAAAATGCAACGATTGAGGACAAAATCGAGCTTCTCAAAACAAGCCCCTACGGCGTCTGTGCATACAAGAGCGACAACAACGTTGTTGACCACCAGAGCCTTGTTATCCGCTTCAAGAGCGGTGCAACCGGCACACACAATATGATAGGCGGAGCGGCGATTCCTCAGCGAAAGATTCACATTATCGGCACAAAGGGCGAGATTTTCGGTACGCTTGAAAGTGGAAAATTCACCGTGTCGCTCATTGATCCGAGACCCGGCTGCGAGCACCTCGACCGTGTTGTTGACGTCAACGTAACCGACGATTCCCACGGCGGCGGCGATATGGAGCTTGTCAGGGATTTTGTACGCTATGTTCGTGACGGTGTAATGTCTGTTTCATGCACCTCGATTGAGGACTCGATGAAGGGTCACCTGACCGTTTTCCGTGCCGATAAGAGCATGAAAAACGACGGCGAGGTCGAAAATGTAATTGAATAGCGAATAAAGGTCATGCCTTTTCGTATATAATATAAGTGTAATGCGAAAAAATTCTTCAACGGAATTTTCTGCTGATATTCGGCAACACTTATACGAAAGGCGTGATTTTTTTGACCGTCAAGACAAATATCAATTTTAAGCACCTGATAATCGCAGTTTTTATTCCCCTTGCCGTCGGCGGAATATCATCACTCATAGTCGGCAGCGGCTTCGATGTTTATTCCGAAGCGGTCACAAAGCCGCCCATGTCCCCTCCCGATTGGCTTTTTCCCGTGATGTGGACGATACTTTATATTCTCATGGGAATCTCCTCCTATCTCGTTTACGAAAAGGACACAACCGAGGCTAAGCAGCCGCTTGCGGTCTACGCCATTCAACTTGCAATGAACTTCATGTGGCCGATTCTCTTCTTTTCGCTTATCGCCTATCTCTTTTCGTTTATATGGCTAATCATTCTTTGGTCACTTGCGATTACTATGACCGTCATGTTTTACCGAGTTTCAAAGCTTGCGGGAATGCTCCAAATCCCATATATTCTATGGCTCACATTTGCGGCTTATCTCAACCTCTCGGTGTTCCTGTTCAATTAAAATATTAACAAATTATTAAATTTTAAAAAAAATATTGACTATCGGTCATTTTTGCGTATAATGTTAAGCGGAAACAAAAGTGACTGATAGTCATTTTATTACGGAGATATGCAAAATGAGTAAGATATCTGAAAAACAACAGAATAAAAGGACGAGTATTCTTGATGCTGCCTATGAGCTTTTTATTGAAAAAAGCTTCAAAAACACCTCGATTGACGATGTTGTCAAGAGTGCAGGAATAGCCAAGGGCACATTTTACCTGTATTTTAAGGATAAGCATGACCTCATGGAGCGTATAATCGTCCGAAAGTGTGCTTTAATTCTAAGCTATGTGCTTGAGGAATTGATGAAGAAGAAAGAGACCTGCCGGATGTCTTTTCCCGAGCAGATGCTTTTTATAACAGAAAAAATCATCAATTATCTCGAAGAGCATAAAGAAATCATTACCCTCATAGGAAAGAATTTTTCCTCATGCCTGAGCTATTTCAGCACGATTGAGGATGACCGGCTTAAATCAATGCTCAGCGAACTGGTTCACGAAAATCTCGAAAACGGTTTTTCCGAACATGAAACACTCAAAAGAATTTATCTTATAGTAACACTTGTCGGCTCGGTTTGCTATGACTCGTTTGTTTTTGAATCGCCTTTCAAGATTTCGGAAATCAAGCCGTTGCTTTTAAGAAGCGTTGAAAACATAATTTCCGAACCTCCGACAGTCGAAAAAAATAAATCAGCTTAAAACCATTTCAATCTTTACATATTACTTGTAAAGTGCCATATAAAAATCAAAAAAGGAGATCGGTTATAGATGAAAAGAATCGCAAAATTTATTGCCTACCACCCGAAGACGATAACGATTATTGCCGTCTTGCTTCTCATTCCCGCTGCAATCGGCTACATCAACACCTTCGTTAACTACGATATTCTTTCGTATCTTCCGGGTGACCTCGATTCGGTCAAGGGCGAAAATGAGCTGGATGAAACCTTCAACAGTGCCTCAATGTCATTCTTAGTTATTGAGGATATGCCGTCAAAGGACGTCGCAGCCTTGAAAGAAAAAATCGCAAAGGTTGATAATGTCAGCAGCGTTATCTGGGTTAACGATATCGCAGACATAAGCATTCCGCAGGAAATAATTCCGCAGGCCGTCAAGGACATATTCTACAGCAAAGACGGCAAATGTACAATGATGCTTATACAGTATAAATACAAGGCCGTCACCGACGAGACCATGCAGGCCATTGAGGACGTCAGAGGCTTGCTCAACAATCAGTGCTTCCTCAGCGGCATGGGCGTCATCATGAAGGATACGAGAGACCTCGCAGATTCGCAGGCTCCGGTATTCATTGCAATCGCTATTGCAATCGCCCTTGTTGTCATGACCTTCTGCATGGAGTCATGGGTTGAGCCTTGGGTTCTTCTTGCGGCACTGTGCATGGCGGTTGTTTACAACATGGGCACAAACCTCATATTCGGTCAGATATCGTACATTACTCAATGTATCGCCGCAATTCTACAGCTTGGCGTTACGATGGACTATTCGGTATTTCTCATTGACAGATTTGAAGAGGAAAAGCCGAAATATGCAGACAAGAGAGACGCTATGGCAAGTGCAATCCAGGGCGCATTTCTTTCTCTCTCCGGCAGCTCGCTGACAACAATATTCGGTTTCCTTGCGCTCTGCTTCATGGATCTTTCACTCGGCAAGGATATAGGTCTTGTTATGGCAAAGGGCGTTGTATTCGGTGTTCTTACCGTTACAATCGTTCTCCCCGCTCTTGTTCTTCAGTGCGATAAGGTTATTCACAAGTATCGCCACAGAAGCTTCATTCCAAAGTTTGACAAGCTCAACAACTTTGTTGTCAACCACAAGAAGGTTTGGGTTGCAATTTTCGTTGTTCTCTTCATTCCGTCATACATCATGCAGTCCAATGTCAATGTTTACTACTCAATGGACAGAATGTTACCCGATGACATCGGCTGTATCGCCGCACTCAACAAGATGAAAGATGAGTTCAACATGGCAACCTCGCACTTCATCATTGTTGATGACAGCCTTGACGCTTCCGACCTCGTTAAGATGGAGAATGAGATCAAGGATACCGCAGGCGTTACAAACATGGTCGCATACAACAACTTCGTAGGTTCGGGTATTCCCGATTCAATGATTCCCGATGAGCTGAAGAGCATAGCAAAATCCGGCGGCAGACAGATGATTCTCGTCAACACATCATATGTTGCAGCAACGGACGAATGTAACGAACAGCTAACCAAGATAAATAATATCGTTAAAAAATACGATAAGAACGGCTACGTCACCGGTGAGGGTGCAATGTACAAGGATTTGATTGACATCACCGATCACGACTTCAAGCTGACAAGCGTACTTTCAATTCTTTCGATATTCATTCTTATCGCAATCATCTTCAAATCAATTTCGATTCCGACGATACTTGTTATGTCGATTGAGCTTGCGATATTCGTCAATAAGGCGATATCGTTCGCAACGGGCACGACGCTGTCGTTCATAGCCCCGACAATTATCGGCTGTGTTCAGCTCGGTGCAACGGTTGACTACGCAATTCTTCTTACAACACGTTTCCGTGAGGAGATGAGAAACGGCCACAACAAGCTCGACGCAATCAAGATTGCCGCCAATGCTTCCGACCGTTCGATATTCCAGAGTGCGCTCGTATTCTTCGGTGCAACCTTCGGCGTATTCCTCACCTGCGATATCAAGATAGTTAAAGAAGTTTGTCTCCTGCTCGCAAGAGGTTCGCTTATCAGCGCAGGCGTCATAGTATTCATGCTTACGCCGCTGCTTCTTGTACTTGAGGGAGTAATCGAAAAGACGACTTACGACTTCCTCGGCAAAAAGTTCAAGCTTAAAATGAAGAAAAAAGAAAACAAAACGGCAGATAACAATGCCTGAACAATACGGAGGTAATAATATGAAAAACAATCTGAAAAAAATCATGTGCGTTCTTCTCTGCGCTTCTATGCTTGCATCTTTCTCTGCCTGTTCAAAGAAGAATGACGGCAGCACAGACGAACCGACCACAACTCCGAGTCAGTCCGACACAGCAAAGGTAAGCTATAACACAGCCGCAACCTCATACAAGAAGAATGAAACGGTTTATGTCAACATGGCTTCCGACGGCGAGGTTTCAAGCAAGGTCGTAACAGACTGGCTTCATACGGATAAGGCTCAGACCTATATCGACGACAAGACGGACCTTTCCGATATCAAGAACGTTAAGTCCAACATTAAGCCTGTCAAAAACAAGGACGGCTCATATCGCTGGAACATGGAATCAACCGACCTCTATTACAGAGGCACAACGGACAAGGAGCTTCCCGTTAACTTCAAGATAACCTACTACCTTGACGGCAAGGAGACCGAAGCCAAGGATATCGCAGGCAAAAAGGGTCAGGTCAAGATGGTTGTTACCGTCAACAACGAGTCCAAAAAGACCGTTAAGGTCAGCGGCAAGGACACAACGATCTACACGCCGTTCATCGTTGCCGGCGGCATGATTCTTCCGGAGGATAGTTTCTCAAACGTTACCGTTGAAAACGGCAAGACCATCGGCGACGGTACAAAGGAAATTGCACTCATGGTCGGTGCACCCGGACTCAAGGAGAGCCTCAACCTCAGCGATGAGATGCTCAAGCAGCTCGGCGATTTCAACTTCTCCAACACCTACACAATTACGGCAGACACGGATAAGTTTGAACTTTCAAACATGATTTTCGCCGTTCTTCCCCTCTCGGCTATCGAGAACAGCGTTGAGAACAACCTCCCGAACACCGTTGCAGACGTCAAGAACACCCTCAATGAGGTTCAGGCAGTTATCGACAAGTTCAACAGCATGAACGCAACCGAGCTTATCAACAAGCTCTTCTCCAACACGGATAACCTTACGGAGCTTGCCTCCTCGGTTTCCGATGTTACAAAGCTTTATAACGACAACAAGGCTCTCCTCGATGTACTCGAGAAGTACATGACTAAGGAAAATATTGCAGCAATCGAAAAACTCATCGCCGACACCGACGACACAGACCTTGAACAGGTTGCAAAGCTTCTCAACAACCCGATTCTTCAGAAGTTCTTCAAGCAGCTTCCGACCCTTTCAAAGGATATGGAAAACGTAATGCCTATCATCACGGGACTTTCAAACGATATGCAGAAGCCTGAGGTTCAGAAAGCTCTCAAGAATCTTCCGCAGACCATTGAAACACTCAAGAAGCTCAAGACAACGATTGACAAGAATCAGGATTTGTTCGACACACTCGGCAACACTCTTGATGACGACACTATCGCTTCTCTCAAGGGCATCATGAGCTCACTTGACAAGATTATTTCCGAGAACGACCTTGAGGCTTATGCAAAACTTGCAGACAACGCCGACGATCTTATAGCCCGTGCAAAGGCTTGGATCGAAGCAGGTCAGAATTATGACATCTTCACAACAAAGGGTGCAGCTTCAAGCACATCGGTAATGTTCGTTTACGAGACAGCCGCTATTTCAGCTCCGTCCGTGGAGACCAAGGAAGAGGCCGAGACCGTTGAAGAGAATGCAATTCTCAAATGGTTCAAGAACCTTTTCAAGAAGGATAAATAAGCACATACTGCCGTAATAAAAGCCTCACGAATTCACTCCGTGGGGCTTTTGTTTTGAATATATTTAAAGATAATTTCCGCTATGGCCTCGGCGTAATCGTCGAGGTTTTTGTCAAAGCATTTGTTGTCCTCGTCGTTCGTCACAAAACCGACCTCAAGAAGAATCGACGGCATATTCGTGTTGGAATTGACATAGTAATTATTTCCGCTTGAGTTGCGATATCCTCTTTTAACTCCTCTGTTCGGCAGTCCGGAAATATCGCTGAGTGCATCGACGAGCTTTTGAGCTGTCGCCTCCTCGCCGTCCTTCGGCTCTTTGGCTATCCACGCTTCAAAGCCCGAGCCGGAAGCTGAGCTGTTTCTATGTAGCGAAAGAAAAAAATCGCACCTCTTTTTGTTGGCAAGCCTGCAGCGCTCCTTGAGCGTGATGTCGGAATCGTCGTCACGGGTCAGAACGACCCTTACGCCCCTTTCCTCCAGCCTGTCTCTGACCTTGAGCGTCAGGCGAAGATTGTCGTCCTTCTCAAGCCTTGCTCCGCCCGTTGAGGTTGCGCCGACATCGTCCGCACCGTGACCTGCATCAAGGCAGACGGTTTTTACGCTTTCATAATGCTCCTCAACCACACCCGAGAGGAACTTGACCGCCACGAGAAAGCTTGTCAGCACAAGAATCACGGCAAACACAGCCGTCATTCCGCTTTTTTTCTTCAAAAAAACCATTTTTCTCCCTCTTTTTTATTTCTTTTTTTTAAAACAGTTGACTTTTGTTTTATTTAGTAGTATATTGGAATAAGTATATGTCTACGGAGGCTGAAACGATGCTTGATAAAGATTTCAACCCGTCTCTGCGATTTCTGGTCGTCAGCGACATTCACATTAAGGACGAAAAATGCATTGAGGAGCAGCGATTTGCTTCTGCTTTGAAATATGCTTATTCTATCGCCCGAAGCTCCGAGAGCTATAAAAAGCTTGACGCAATCGTCATAGTCGGCGACTTTGCGAACTCGGGAACGGAAATTCAGATGCAAAAGGTCAAGAACATTCTTGATGCAGGCGTTGATTATGACGAAACGCAGGTCATATCCTCATTTGCGAGCCACGAAACAAACGGCGAAGGCACCGAGGTAGCTGCCGAAAGGATGAAGCGTATTCTCGGTCAAGATTCCGATCAGCATAAAATCATCAACGGCTTCCATTTTATCTCGATTTCACCGTCACACGGCTGTAACTACAATGATGACAAAAAGGCTTGGATGGCCCGGGAGCTTGCTTCCGCCGCAGAGGGCAACAGAGCTAAACCGATTTTCGTTTTTCAGCACCCTCACAACACCAACACGGTCTACGGAAGTATCCTTTGGGGTGAGGACGAGCTGATAACGACCTATATGAATTATCCGCAAATAATTCATTTCTCCGGACACTCGCACGCTCCGATAAACGACCCGAGGTCGATTCATCAGCAGCATTTCACCTCGCTCGGAACGGGCACTCTCAGCTATTTTGAGATGGACGAGTTCGACAAGATTACGGGTTCGATTCCCGATAACAAGGAAAATGCCGCTCAAATGCTCATCGTTGAAGCCGATAAGGACAACCGAGTTAGGGTCTATCCATTCGACGTGCTGACAGGTCATTTCTTCCCACAGGTACACAGAATCGACACCCCGAGCGACATCGGCTCATTTACATACACCGCCGACAGATACAAAACAAAGGTTGTCCCCTATTTTGCCGACGATGCAAAGCTGACAATTTCGGACGTAACGGACACATCGTTTAAGCTCGAATTTGACCAGGCAAGGATTGACGAGGATTATGTCAACTGCTACGATATAGTGCTCAAAAACGCCGACGGATTTGTCATCAGACATTTAAGTATATGGTCGGAGTATTATTTTTATGATATGCCGAAAACAAGATCGTATATATTTCAAGATCTTGAGCCGAACACAAATTACACGGTAACAATCAAGGCTTGCGGCTTTTGGAACAACATTTCCGAAAACAGCCTTGAAGAGGATATAAAAACCTTATAAAAACACAGGAGGGGTCTCCAATGTCAAAATTCAAAGCATTTCTCAAGCGCAAGGACATCGAATTTTCCGCAAAACGATACGGAATTGATGCTCTCGGCGCAATGGCACAGGGTCTTTTCGCTTCCCTGCTTGTCGGCACGATTCTTTCAACGATAGGAACCCAGTTTTCAATCGAAGCTCTTGTAACGATCGGCGATTTCGCATCGGCGGTCAAGGGCTGTGCAATGGCAATAGCAATCGGCTTTGCTCTCAAAGCTCCGCCGCTTGTGCTTTTCTCACTTGCAACCGTGGGCTATGCCGCAGATAAGCTCGGCGGTGCGGGCGGTCCGCTCGCAGTTTTGCTCATCACGATAGTTGCCACCGAATTCGGTAAGGCTGTCAGCAAGGAAACAAAGCTTGACATTCTTGTAACTCCCGTTGTCACGATCGGTCTCGGCTGTGTTCTTTCAATGCTCTGTGCACCGTATATCGGCAAGGCGGCAAGCGCAGTCGGACATGCTATAATGTGGGCAACCGAGCTTCGACCGTTCCTGATGGGCATTATAATCTCGGCTATAGTCGGTATCGCTCTCACCCTCCCGATAAGCAGTGCGGCAATTTGTGCGGCTCTCGGACTTACGGGTCTCGCAGGCGGTGCGGCTCTCGCAGGCTGCTGTGCTCAGATGATAGGCTTCGCCGTCATGAGCTTCCGTGAGAACAAATGGGGCGGCCTTGTTTCGCAGGGTCTCGGCACAAGCATGCTTCAGATGGGCAACATCGTCAAGAATCCCCGAATTTGGATTCCGCCGACACTTGCTTCCATGATAACCGGACCGATAGCAACCTGCATTTTCAAGCTTGAAATGAACGGTGCGGCAGTCTCCTCCGGCATGGGCACATGCGGTCTCGTCGGCCAGATAGGCGTTTACACAGGCTGGGTCAATGACGTTGCCGCCGGCACAAAGGCAGGCATCACCGCATTTGACTGGATAGGACTTATCCTCATCAGCTTCGTTCTCCCTGCTATCCTCTCATGGGCCTTCTGCCTCATTCTCCGAAAGATTGGCTGGATCAAGGAAAATGACCTCAAGCTTGACCTTTAATAAAACAAAATTTAAGGCGGTCACAAATCGTGGCCGCCGTTTTTTCTGCCGATTTTAAAAATAACGTCTCCCCTTGAAGCAATCAGGAGGAGACGCTATTTGTTTATTCAGCTGTAGTTTTTGTTGCTGTTCAGCAAACATCTTTAATGAGGTCGATAAACCACTTGATTATCTTCACAAGAATCGAGATAAGCCAATCACGGATTTTTTCCCATTTTGTCTTGAGCTTCTGAACCTCGGTATTCTCGTTGCGCTTTGCGTGGCAGACCGTACATTCCTCATGTGCGATACCTTTTTCCGTCTCGGTCGCTTCCTTATCCGTCACCCATTCAAAGGTATGCTCACCCTTTTCGATTACGGAATCGCCGTACTTGCACTCTTTCCAGTGCTCGTTCTCGTCGAACTTCCAATCGCTGTAATCGTGAGCGGCATTTACGGTAATTTTGACCATTGCCATGTTAGCAAAAGAATCAACAGCAATAATCTTGAACTCACCGTTTGCGGGTTCAGCCGTATAATATCCGTCTGCGTCCGGCTCAACATTTTTGCCGTTTATTATTACGATTGCCGTACTCGATGTGTCATTGTCGGTTACCTTAAACTTCTGAGGTCCGCAATAAATCTTGCCGTTTTCAAGACCGATTATTACCGGCTTTTCGGTATCTCTCCAAACCGCACCGAGCGTAACCGTGTCAATGCTGTCGTCCTGAACAAGCTCGCCGTATGTGCAATTCAAAGTTGTTACGCTCAATTTCGGAGAAGCAATGTTCCAGCCGATGAATTCAAATCCTCCCTCTTTTGTCGGAGGAACAACACCGTCGAGAACCTTATCGTCCCAGTGGAGCGTCTTGTCGGCAACGGGAGTGCCGCCTCTTGTATCAAACTTAATCGTATAGGTTTTTGCCATCCACTCTGCCACCAGGGTAATTCCGCTTACCTTATCATCTGCAGCGAGGTCGGAAAACTTTGTATCTGACGAAACTGCCGAATCAGCGTACCTCCAGCCTGCGAATGTGTAGCCTGCCTTTGTCGGAGCCGAAACGCCGTCGAGCACCTTGTCGCTCCATGCGAGAACCTTATCCGCAACTGCCGTTCCGCCGTTTGAGTCAAAGCTTACGATATAACCGTTGGCTATCCACTTTGCCGTATAGGTAACAGTCTTGTTTATGAGGCTCGTCTGCTCCCAGCCTGAGAAGGTATAACCTGCTCGCACAACGTTTTCCGCCGTCGGGAGTGCAAGCGTTTCATTTGCTTTATAGCTTGTCGGTGCAGTGTAGCCCTCTGCCCATGCACCGCCGTCAAGGTCGTAAACAACGCTGACATCAACAGCCTTCGGGTTTAATTTGAGTGCAGGAACGACGCCCACGCCTGTGCCGTAAACTCCCTGACCGAGAGCCGCCCAGCCGTAGCTGCTGACGAGGTAAACCGTTTCGGCATCGCCCGGGGTACGAAGCCACCAATGCGGATAACCCTGGCTGATATATACGCCCTGACATTTTGAATAATCCGTACCTTTGAGCTTTCTTGCTTCGTCAAATTCCGAATTTGATGAGTTGAAGCCGTATGCGCTGTTAATTACATCGTCAAACGAGAGAATAAATATTTTATCGCCCGTATCGGTGCCGAACCAAGTGCCGTCCGGGCTGTTATTCTCAAGGAACGTTGTGCCTATCAGCATCTTCTCCTCACGGGAGAATGCCGTGTTATAAAATGTCTTGTTGAGCCACCGTCTCAGTGAGCAGGTTTCCCAATCGGAGACATAATTTGTGAAGTCCTTGCTGTTATAAAGCTTATCGTCTTTTCTTATAACGAAATTCTGATAAGACTGCGAGTCAATTACGTTATCGCACATAATATACCCCTCGTCGGGGTCAAGCACACGCCATGTCAGCGGTTCGTATTTAAAATAATATACATTGTTCGGGTGATAGTCGTTGTCTTTCTGGTTAGAAAAAACATCTCCTTTTAATCCGCCGCCGGTGCCCGGTCTGTACTCCGAAAAAGTAACCGCGCGGAACATTTCGCCGCCGCTGTAGAAATCCTTATACAGCATGAAATCGCCCGGCTCCATTTTGCCGTCAGTGCTATTGCCTGTTCCGCTGTAATATTTATAGGAAACCCAAAGATAATTCTCCGAGTCCGCTTCAAGCTTTGCGACCTCATCGGCGTCCGTGACCTCGGACTGAGGATATGAGCCGAACTCGATTTTGCTGCCCTTAGCGAGCGTCGGCGTCTTCGGATTGAACTTGAACGCAGGAACAACGGCGTTATCGGTTCTGTTGACGTTGTAATAACCGCTGCCGCTGGAAACGATCCAACCGCCCGGAGCTACGCCAAAAGCGAATGCGCCGTAGAAACCCGTTGTACGCAGCCACCAATACGGAATGTTGCCGCCTGTATACGAAACAACATCTGCACCTTGGCACATTGCATAATCCGTAGCCGGTCTTACTCTTGCAAGATCGCTGCGTGATCCGTCCTCATCAAAACCGTAATCGCTGTTCATTGCGTCAAAAACACTAATTGTAAAAATCTTATCAAAAGTGCCTGCACAGTCATATTTCGAACTAAACGGATTGTTGTTGTCAAGATAGGTTTTACCTATCTGAGCCTTTTCCTCCGCCGTGAAAGCGGTGTTGTAGAAATCCTTATTCAGCCACTCTCTCAGAGAGCTTTTTGACCAATCGTTAGCCAAATACTTGCAGTCCTTGCTATTATAAACCCTTTGTCCCAATGCGGAATCATAAGAGTCGGGATCATAATAGGAAAAGTTCTCAAAAGCCTGAGCGTCAATGGCAATATTGGACATAACAAAGCCCTCTTCGGGGTCAAGAACCGTCCATGTCAGCGGCTCATACTTAAAGAAGTAAGTCGTGTTCAGCTCGTAGCCGTTATTGTCTTGAGCCGAAGTAGCCTCGGATGAAACATCGCTCGTTACCTTAGGACGGTACTGCGAGAATCTGACCGCACGGTATTTTTCGCCGTTCAGCTTAAGATCGGCATACTTCATGTAGTCCGACGCTGTCATTTTGCCGTCATACTCCGTTCCCGTGCCGATGTAGTAGTCATATGACACCCACACGTCGTCGGTCAGGAAGCCGTCAAGTACCGAAATGATCCTTGGATTGGTCACCTTTGACTGAGGATATGAACCGAATTCGATTATATCCCCTTTCTGATAACCGCCGTCCGCCGTGTCGGCAGCCATCGTGACAGGTGCAATGCTCAGGAGCATGCACACCGCCAAAATGACGGTAAAAATCCGTTTCATTGTTTGTTTTTTCATTTATTTGCCTCCCTTGTATAGGATTGTAATCCAATTATAATACATTCATCTGCGTTTGTAAATAAGTTTAGCACAATTTTTGTTTTTTTATTAAATAAATTTTCTTTTTGAGGGTAATACTGGCTATGGCAGTAATCCGAACGGCAGATATAATTTGTTCTATACCTGCCGTCCTACGCAATATTTTCGATTTACTTAATTCTTTTTGTTTTCGGGTTCTTTTTCACTGAATCCGGAATATCGTCATGAAGTATATAATCTTCATTCGGGTCATGCACAAGGTCTAAATCCAAGTTTAGAAGTTCATTATCCGTTTCGCACCGTTTACAGAGGTGTTCGCCCTCCTGAACAGGCAGCCCGCACCGTTTACAAAGGTCGTATTTTCTCATACTCTATTCCTCCTTTTAAGCAATGCCGCATAAATCTGTATACGTTTTAAATATATACTCCGCAGTCAAGCTGACCCTCCTTGTCAAATCTATCCTTTCTGAAGCATTCGTAGAACCTGTATCCGCCGGCAAAGCTGTAGCAGTCAAATCCCTCCTGAGCCAGTATTCGGGAAGCTATATAGCTGCGAAGTCCGGACTGACAGACAATATATACCGGCTTTTCTTTATCAAGCTCGTTTATTCTGTCTCTGAGCTCGTCTATCGGAATCAGCCTGTCAAAGCCGTCAATCTTTCCTGATGAATGTTCCTCCTCGGTCCTGACATCTATCCTCTGGATATCTTCTCTGTCCTTAAGCTTTGCAATGTCCTCACAGTAAAACAGCTTAACCTTTCCCGTCAAAACGTTTTCGGAAATATATCCGACCATGTTTATCGGGTCCTTCGCCGAAGAAAACGGCGGCGCATATGCAAGATCGATATCCTTGAGAGTAACGATGTCACCGCCGGACTGCATAACAGCCGCAAGAACATCTATTCGCTTATCAACCCCGTCATATCCGATGACCTGTGCCCCGATTATCTTCCATGTGTTTATGTTAAACAGCACTTTCATAGTCATAAGATGTGCTCCGGGATAATATGCCGCATGGGACGGAGGCGAAAGAATTACCTTTTCATAAGGAATATCAAGATCTTTTGCCCATTTTTCATTCAATCCCGTAGACGCCGCGGTCAGGTCGTATATTTTGATTATTGATGTTCCCGATGCGCCTTTGTACCTGCTGTCATATCCTGCAATGTTATCCGCCGCTATACGTCCCTGCTTGTTCGCCGGACCCGCAAGAGGAACAGAGGTTCTTTTTCCCGTGACAAAGCTTTTTATTTCAACAGCGTCTCCGACTGCGTATATATCCGGATCCGAGGTCTGCATATGTCTGTTGACCTTAATCGCTCCCCTGCCGCCAAGCTCAAGACCGGCAGCCTTTGCAAGTCCGCTTTCGGGAGTTATTCCTATCGCCATCAATACCATATCCGTTTCAATAACGTCACCGTTATCAAGATTGACAATGATGCCTTCCTCAACACTTTCAAAACCGGAAACCGTTCTGTTCAGGCGAAGATCAAAGCCGTTCTCCTTTAAATGAGAATGAACAAAGCCCGCCATGTCACGGTCAAACTGCGGCAACACCTGATCCGCAGCGTCAACAAGCGTTATATGAATGCCGAGGCTCCAAAGATTCTCCGCTGCTTCAAGTCCGATAAAGCCTCCGCCGATCACCACCGCCGACATGATATCGTTATAGTCCACCCCGTTTTTTATATGGAGCGCGTCCTCTATGGTTCTCAAGGTGTATATTCTCGAATCGTTTATTCCGGGGATATCCGGAATTATCGGGACGGCTCCCGGAGCCAGTATCAGCTTATCATAGCTCTCCCGGTACTCCTCGTCCGTCTCAAGCTTTTTTATTGCAACTTCTTTTTGCTCTCTGTCTATCGAAACGGCTTCATGCAGAGTACGCACTTCTATTCTGTAGCGTGACCATAATGTTTCGGGGGTCTGCAAGGTCAGCTCGTGCTCGTCCTTTATCAATCCTCCTATATAGTACGGAAGTCCGCAATTCGCATACGAGACAAAGCCGGATCTTTCCAGAATGATAATCTCCGCTTTCTCGTCAAGCCTTCTGATTCTTGCCGCCGCAGTTGCTCCGCCGGCTACTCCTCCGATAATTACTACTTTCATATGTGTGTCCTCCTTTACGCTTTCGGTAAAAAATATTAAGCAAAAACGCACAAGTCAATCCCGAAAGGACTTAACTTGTGCGTTATTTTGGCAGAAAGCCGCATGACCAATGATGCCCGATCCCGCTTCGGTATCGGCAGCTCTTTGAAAACATTCGATTTATGCGTTGTTTTAACATAATTCCACCTCTGCTGAAATAATTACATATATTGTAGATTTAATATACCATTTTTATTATCATAATGTCAATACTTTTGGAAAAAATGTTGATTTAATTCAATAAAAAAACGATCTGCATATAAAAATGCAGACCGTTAATTATTCATATGCCGGAAAAGCGTCAGATCTTCTTACAGAAAGTGAAAATCTCCTCGGGAAGCTCTGCCTCGTCGGCAGAGATTGTGAATATGAAGCTCTTCTCCTCTACGTGGTTCTTACTGAGCTCATCAACCTTCTTAAGGAACTCGCAAAGCTCGCCGTAGTCACGGGTACCGATTCTAAGCGTTGCATCAACAAGAACGTCCGTGATGTCATGGTCACCTGCGCAAATGCCGCAAAGGAAGCCGAAGAATGCGTCATAGCCGCTTACTTTGTAGTGGTCGGTATCAATAAGACGTGCACGATAATTTACATCATATGTGAGCTTGGGCTGCTTCTCAACGCAAACAACGTTGCCGTTTGAATTCTCAATAGCCTCGTTGACCTTCTCGATCAAAAGCTTTGTTTTTCCTGAACCTTTTTTACCTAAAATAAGAGATACCATAATAATATCCTCCCTGTTTTTTTATTCTAACATTCGTGTCACGCACGAAAATTATACGAAATTTGTGTGGCATTGCCTTAGCCTAATCTTGCCTCAAGCTCGGCCTTGCGATCCTCATATCCCGGCTTGCCGAGAAGAGCAAACATATTCTTCTTGTAGCTCTCAACGCCCGGCTGGTCAAACGGATTGATTCCGAGAATATAGCCGCTGACAGCGCATGCTTTCTCAAGGAAATAGATGAGATAGCCGAGATTGAATTCGTCCATCGCTTCAACCTCAAGCACGATGTTCGGAACGTCGCCGTCCGTGTGAGCGAGCAATGTGCCCTCAAAGGCCTTCTGATTAACAAACGAGACAGTCTTTCCTGCGAGGAAATTAAGTCCGTCGGCACTGCCCTCTTCGTTCTTTATTTCAACCTCCGACTTTGACTTTGCAAAGTGGACAACGGTTTCAAAAAGATGTCTTTCACCCTCCTGGATATACTGACCCATTGAATGAAGGTCGGTCGAGAAAATCGCCGAAGCCGGGAACAGACCCTTGTTCTCCTTGCCCTCGCTCTCGCCGTAAAGCTGCTTGAACCATTCATTCATCATCGTGTATGCCGGCTCATAGCTGACCATCATTTCAATCTTTTTGCCGCTTCTGTAAAGGAGATTTCTCGTTGCTGCGTACTTGTAGCAGTCATTCTTTTCAATATCCTTGTCGCAAAGCTCATTCATTGCAGCGGCAGCGCCCTGCATGATAGCGTCAATGTCGATTCCCGCAACGGCAATCGGAAGAAGTCCGACAGCAGTAAGAACCGAGTAACGTCCGCCGACATCATCGGGAACAACGAAGGTCTCATAGCCCTCTGCATCCGCAAGAGCCTTGAGCGTTCCTCTCGCCTTGTCCGTAGTAGCATAGATACGCTTTGCCGCTTCATCTGCACCGTACTTGCTCTCGAGCATCTCTCTGAAAATTCTGAAAGCGACCGCCGGCTCGGTGGTTGTGCCCGACTTTGAAATAACGTTGACAGAAAAGTCTCTGTCGCCGATTATCTCAACAAGCTCGTTAATCGAAGCCGAACTGATCGTATTACCTGCGAAATAGATTTCCGGTGCACCGTGTCTAAGCAGATTATAGTTCTGCGACTTGATGAATTCAATCGCCGCTCTCGCTCCGAGGTACGAACCGCCTATTCCGATTACTACAAGAACCTCAGAATCCTTTCTGATTTTTTCAGCCGATGCTTTGATTCTTGCAAATTCTTCCTTATCATAGTTTTCCGGAAGGCTGAGCCATCCGAGGAAGTCATTTCCTTTGCCCGTTCCGTTGTGAAGCTCGTCGTGTGCGGCTTCAACCTCCGACCTGATGTCGGCATATGCGTTTTCCTTGAGGAACGGAGTTACATATTTTGTGTTTAACTTTACAGACATTATCTGTATGCCTCCGATTTTGTTTTCTTATTAGTTGGTTATATTTTACCCTATTTAACTTGTTTTTTCAAGTGGTATTTAGCATTTTTTACGCAGTTTGCATAAAAAATACACACTCAGTTCACACTAATGGGCTGCTGCGGCTTGCAAATCGAGCATATCATGCGGATAAACACCGTCTTAAAGCTGAGCTTTTCGACGTAATGCGGCGCAGTCAGCTTATATTCGCCGAGCCTTTTGCCGTCCAGCTTGACCGTCACGGTGCCCAAGGTTTGATTTGATTCAACAGGTGCTTCAACCGCGGCGGCAAGGTCAATTTCCTGAGTAATATTTTTCTGCTTACCCTTAGGAATAAGGAACTGCGAACCGCCCGAGATTTGCGGCGTGAGTGTTTTCTCCTCTCCCTTGATGATATTCACGTTTGTAATCAGCGATTTGTCGATCTCCGGCGTTACGGTTTCATAGTTTGCAAAACCCCAGTTTAGCATTGCCTTTGCACCCTCGAAGCGGTCCTTGCTGTTGTCCGCACCCATCACGACGGCTATGAGGCTTGTTCCGTTTCTCGTTGCCGTTGCAGAAATACAGCAGCCGGCCTTTGATGTCGTACCTGTTTTCAGACCCGTTGCACCCTCATAAAATCGAATCAGCTTGTTTGTGTTGACAAGCTCGGTTTTGCCGTCACGAAGCGAATCCATCCATATTTTTGTGTACTGCTGAATAAACCGGTGCTTCATCAGCTCCCTTGACATCAGTGCGATATCATACGCCGTTGTCAAATGCGTGGTTGACGTGTCGTCAAGCCCCGTGCAGTTGTCAAAATGAGTGTCTTTCATGCCCAGCTCATGTGCACGGTCATTCATCATCGTAACAAACGCTTCGTCACTGCCTGCTATATATTCGCCGAGAGCGGTACATGCGTCGTTTGCGCTGTAAACGGCAGTTGCCTTGAGAAGCTCATCAACGGTCATTGTTTCGCCCTCTTTAAGCCAAATCTGCGAGCCACCCTTTTTTGACGCATTGGTGCTCGCCGTCACCTCGTCAGTCAGCCTTATCGTGTTGGAATCTATCGCTTCGGCCACCAACAGCATAGACATGATTTTCGTCACCGACGCAGGATAGAGCTTTTCGTTTTCGTTCATTCGCATGAGTACCGTTCCGGTTGTTTGATCCATCAGAACAGCCGATTTCGCCTTGATATCAACCGGCATCATTGAATCATTCTCCGCCGAAGCGAAAACGCCGAACAATCCGAACGTCATAATAACGCTTAATAAAATTACAGTTGCTTTTTTCATAATAAGCCTCCCTTTCACTGTCGCACACAATAAATATATGCCCCGTTAACGGCAAATAAAACTTGCACTATATGCTGTTTTGCTTTATAATAATCTTTTAGATTACCAAACGGAGCTGATAATATGAAAATTGCATTCTACACACTGGGCTGTAAGGTCAACCAATATGAATCCCAGGCAATGTCCGAAAAAGCGGCAGCAAACGGCTTTGAAATAGTCACGACCGACGAAGAAGCGGACATTTATGTTGTCAACTCCTGCACCGTTACCGCCGAGAGCGACCGTAAAACACGTCAGGCTGTCAGGAAGTTTAAGCGTAATCACCCCGAAAGCATAGTCGTGCTCACGGGCTGTATGCCGCAGGCATTTCCGCAGGATGCCGAACGCCTTGAACAGGCGGATATCGTGCTCGGCAACAAGAATAATTCAAGACTTTTCGATTTGATTCACAGCTATTTCAGCTGCGGCCAACGCATAATCGACATCGAGGAACACAAGACCGGCGACAAATTCTCGGGCGGCGATATTTCCGGATTTGACCGCAGGACAAGAGCCGTTGTAAAAATTGAAGACGGCTGTAACCGTTTCTGCTCCTATTGTATTATTCCCTATTCGAGAGGCCGTGTGCGTTCCAAACCGATCGACGAGCTTAAATGCGAGCTTCAAAGACTCAGCGATGCCGGCTTTGCCGAGGTTGTTCTGGTCGGAATTAACCTCTCGGCCTACGGCACGGATATAGGACTGAGCATCTGTGATGCCGTTGAGCTTGCCGACAGGCTGAATTTCAGCCGTGTACGTCTCGGCTCGCTTGAACCCGACCACATCACCGATGAAGTGATTGAAAGACTCGCAAAGCTTCCGAGCTTCTGTCCTCAGTTTCATATCTCGCTTCAAAGCGGCTGCGACAACACACTCAAAGCGATGAACCGTCACTACAGTGCGGAGGATTATTTTAAGCTTTGCAAAAAACTGCGAGCAAGCTTCCCCGATGCGACGATTACGACCGATATAATGGTCGGTTTCCCGACAGAGAGTGAGGAGGATTTTGCCGAAAATGTCCGCTTCGCACAGAAGGTCGGATTTGAAAAGGTTCATGTGTTCCCCTACTCTCCCCGTGAGGGTACAAAAGCTGCCAAAATGCCGCAGATTGAAAAGGCGATTAAAGAAAAGCGCAGTCATATCATGATAGAAAAGACCGAGGAAATAAGACAGGAATTTCTCAAATCACAGATAGGCAAAACCGTTGAGGTTCTCTTTGAAACGAGACATTCCGACGGATATATCGAGGGCTATACAAAGAATTACACTCCGGTCAAGGTCAAAGGCGATCTGCCCTGCAGCGAGATATCAAAAATAAAAATAACCGCCGTTGACGGCGATTTCTGTGTAGGACAAAAGATATGAACGAGCATAAATTTGATAAAAAAGGTGAAATTTATTCCAAGGCACGTCCGAGCTATCCCGATAAACTCTTTATATATCTTAAAGACCAAAATTTGATTTCGGATAGCACCGTGGCCGCCGATATAGGCTCCGGCACGGGAATATTTACCGAAAAGCTTTGCCCATATGTAAGCAGAGTTTTTGCGGTTGAGCCGAATGACGGTATGCGTTCGGTCGCCGAGGATAAATATACCGCATATGAGAACATTATCTCTGTAAACGGAAGTGCCGAGGATACAAAGCTGAGTGATAAAAGCGTTGATTTCATCACCGTTGCGCAGGCCTTCCACTGGTTTGACAGACAATCGTTTAAAACCGAGTGCCGCCGAATTTTAAGGGATGACGGGAACATTCTGCTTGTGTGGAACGACCGTGACACCGAAAGTGAGCTTATCAGGGAAAATTACGATATTAACCGCCGCTTTTGCCCGAACTTCAAAGGCTCATCAAACGGATTTGATTTCAGCAGAGATACATTCATAGACTTCTTTGATGACGATTTTGACACGGTTCAATTCAGAAATGACCTGATATATGATGAAAATACCTTTGTTTTAAGATGTCTTTCCTCGTCCTATGCTCCGAAACAGGGCGAAGAAAATTATGACGAATATGTCGCCGAACTGCAGGAGCTTTTCAAAAAGCACAGCCTAAACGGCACAGTCTCCTACCCATATATTACACGATGCTATATCGGAAGATTAAGCAAACGCTCCGTTTGAACTTCAAGCGGAGCGTTTTTCTGCATTCGGTAATTAAAGCAAGCTTTCAAGCGTGACCGAATCAAAATATTCATTTGTCATGTCGTTAAATTTCTCCCAAAGAGGCAGGGTCTTGCAGTCCTTTTTCCTCGGGCATTCCTCGGCATTGCACGAAAGACACGCAACGGGGGCAAGGTCACCCTCGGCTGCACGGAGTATCTCCCCTGCTGTGTATTCGCTCGGTGATCCGGTCAGCTTATATCCGCCGCCCTTGCCGTGAACGCCTTCAACAAAGCCGTTCTTAACGAGCGAAGGCATGATCTGCTCCATATATTTTTTTGAGATACCCTGCCTTGCAACAACGTCCTTCATCGGGATATATCCCTCGTCCTTGTGCTCTGCAAGGTCAATCATAACCCTAAGTGCATATCTTCCTCTTGTTGAAATCATTTTAACAACCTCGTAATATTATTCAAAAAGTGCAGTTGAGAGATATCTGTCGCCTGTGTCCGGAAGCAGTGCAACGATGGTCTTGCCCTCGTTCTCCTCACGCTTTGCAAGCTCGATTGCCGCATATACGGCTGCACCTGCCGAGATGCCTACAAGCACACCTTCGCTGCCGATAAGCTTGCCTGTTGCGAATGCATCCTCATTTGATACAGGGATAATCTCATCATAAATTTTTGTGTCAAGAACATCGGGAACAAAGCCTGCGCCGATACCCTGAATCTTATGTGAGCCTGAAACGCCCTGCGAAAGAACCGGTGATGAAAGCGGCTCAACGGCAACAACCTTGACCTCGGGTTTCTTCTCCTTGAGATATGTGCCTACGCCTGTAACAGTTCCGCCTGTGCCTACGCCTGCAACAAAGATATCAACCTCTCCGTCGGTGTCCTCATAGATTTCCGGGCCTGTGGTCTCGTAGTGAGCCTTCGGGTTTGACGGATTGACGAACTGACCGGGAATGAAGCTGTTCGGATATTCCTTTGCAAGCTCGTCAGCCTTGGCGATTGCGCCCTTCATGCCCTTTGCACCCTCTGTTAAAACAAGTTCGGCGCCGTATGCCTTGATAAGTCTGCGGCGTTCTTCTGACATAGTTTCCGGCATTACAATGATGATTTTATATCCTCTTGCCGCCGCAACAGCTGCCAGGCCGATACCTGTGTTGCCGCTGGTCGGCTCAATGATTACCGAGCCTTCTTTGAGCTTGCCCGCTGCTTCTGCGTCGTCAATCATCTTCTTTGCAATTCTGTCCTTAACCGATCCTGCCGGGTTGAAATATTCAAGCTTTGCAAGAATCTTTGCCTTGAGTCCGTATTTCTTTTCAATATGTGTGAGTTCGAGAAGTGGTGTTTTTCCGATAAGCTGATCTGCTGATGTATAAATCTTTGACATAATAATTATCTCCTTAAAATTAAATTAAATATAGTGAATTTGTTTTTTAAATTGTTTTTGAAGAATAGGAATGTCAGCTCATACATCGTCCGAATCTGAAGTTACTTCTTAGCATTTTGCCGTAAATAAATCTCACAATATCACTTCCTAAAAAAATAACCGAAAAGCTCAGGTGCCTTTCGGTGTTTCGACTGAATAAAGTTTAATCAAAACTTAACCGATGGCATGGCAACAAGAGCGCACATACAGCACTCGGTACACATTGAGCAAGCGTTAAATGACTTTCTCATTGCCAAATCCTCCGTTTCTTACGTCGTTTTCTTTATGTTGGTGATATAATAACACCATTTACCTACTTTGTCAATAGGTTAATAGAAAAATCTTAAATTATTTTCAAAAAAATTATTGATTATCGTTTTCGAGAAATTCCGCCTTGTTTGCACGGATATAATCCGCCGCAGACTTGTAAATTTCATCCTTCTTTTCATTCATAAGACTTTCAAACTCTGCGTCATACTTTGCCAAAAGCTCATTATCAACCGACGTAGTCTCGTCGTTGTCGTCGAGCATGATAAACTCCTTATTGAATATCTCTGCAAATTCGCCGCCGATTGTCTCATTGACCGCCGCCTTTGATGCGGAAAGAAGCGGTTCGCCATTCGAGCGAAAAAACTGGGAAAGCTTATTCTTGCTGTCCTCAAAGACATAGCCGAGGCAGTAAACATTCTTCTTAACGTCGGATAGCTCCGCAAAAGCATCGTTCATGTTTGTTGCCTTTTCAAGCTTCATCTGAATATTGGCACACATGCCGACGATCAGCCTGTAATCGTCCTTTTCAGGAAGAAATGTTGTTTCGTCGGGATTTCTGAATTCATTTCTTAATGCTTTTTCCTTTTCGAGATCGGCGATAATACGCTCCCTTTCTTCATTTCTCCTTTTGCCGGACACAATAGCCTTATACCACACAAAAATCGTCAGGGCAATTAAAAGCACAAGCACAACCCCTATCCACGGGTGCTGTGCGATATATTGCAACATACTCATTTTTAAAATCCTTTCTTTACTTAGAGTTTTACTTAAACAGTATTTTACAAGCTTTACTTTGCGAACATTTTCGGCTTTGAAATATTTTATACAGTCAAAACACTTTGAAGCTGCATTATAGCGAAACCTGTTTTTAGATTGAATTAAAATTGTTCACAGTGCATTTTGCAGCTTGGGTGCTGTACAATCTATTTAGCGAGAGATTTTTTTGTTAGACAGTTCAAAGTTCTCAAAGGCTATATTCTTATATGTCAAGAGGGCTTTGGGCTATACTACAAAAAAAGAGGCAAACCATTTAGCGAGAGATT
>ULKN01000484.1_pt1 | contig 31353 bp, 25 predicted proteins | sample 1951171 | NCBI WGS metagenome assembly ULKN01 (sample SAMEA4835502, study PRJEB28245) | human gut metagenome | biome: gut microbiome; material: fecal sample | place: Denmark | collected 2008
ACCTTTGTTCTCAAAGGCATAGAGGGCGCACAGAAGATTCAGAGTCTTATGACCGAGTTCCGTGAGAACGGCAGCAAGTTCTTTGACGGTATAAAGGAAGTTTACGATTTCTCAAAGGGCATTGCAGACCTGCCTAAAGAGAATGTTCTTAAGTATATCTTTGAAGATGGCTCATGGCTTGCAATCAGACCGTCCGGAACAGAGCCGAAGCTCAAGGTTTACTATTCAATTCAGGACAAGAGCAGAGAAAATGCTCACGCTCGCCTTGATGCTTTGAAAGCACACCTCCACGAAATAATCAACGGCTGATAAATTATTAGCTTATTGTTATGTTGACAAAACGGCAACTGTTGTGTATAATATAACAGTTGCCGCACATAAGCCGGTGTGGCGGAATAGGCAGACGCAAGGGACTTAAAATCCCTCGGTGGCAACATCGTACCGGTTCAAGTCCGGTCACCGGCACCATAGAAACCTCGTAGAATCAACATTCTTCGGGGTTTCTTGTTTTTTGTCATTAGATTTTTTTGCAATTTTCTAACAGATTTCTAACGGATTAAATGTAGGGCACGTCTTTATTCTTTGACGAGCCTATTTCATTAAGGTTATGCCTGCGATTACGCTCCCGGCTCGTGAACGCTACAGCTTTGACGGTTATTTCACTCAGTCTGACGGTGAGGTTCTCGGCAACATATTCGGCGAATGAATCAGAAAAAAGAGATGCTGCTTTTTGAACTACAATATAACCAAAGTGTATAAAATCGGTAAAAAAGTTCACAAATGGTTATTTTTTACGCTATATATTCATAATACCATAGTTTCAACATCATAATAATCTTGCAAACAGGTTATTTTGCAGAGGAGTTAGGGCTATGAAAGAAGTTAAATCACCGAAAAAACCGATTATCTATTACTACGGAATAGTTCTTCTGATTATTCTTGTGTTTAACATGGTTATTGCACCGCTTATCACGAACGCAAGAGTGAAAGAGGTGGACTATGGCACATTCATGAAGATGATTGAAGAAAAGAGCATCGGCAGTGTTGAGATTGATGATTCCGAAATTATTTTCACGGATAAGGACGAAAAGCAGATTTACAAAACGGGCGAAATGAATGATCCGAATTTAACTGATCGTCTCTATGCATCGGGAGCTAAATTTACCCGAAATATAGAAAAAGGAATGTCGCCGCTTTTAAGCTTTTTTCTGTCGTTCATCCTCCCGATTTTGATTTTTGTCGCACTCGGTCAGTATGTGGGCAAAAAAATGATGTCGCAGGCAGGCGGACCTAATGCGATGACCTTCGGCATTGGCAAGAGCAATGCAAAGGTCTATGTTCCGTCGAGTGACGGCATACGCTTTGCCGACGTTGCCGGCGAGGACGAAGCCAAAGAAAATTTGGCGGAAATTGTCGATTATTTGCATAATCCAAAGAAATATTCGGACGTTGGAGCATCAATGCCGAAGGGTGTTTTGCTTGTAGGCCCTCCGGGCACAGGTAAAACAATGCTCGCAAAAGCCGTCGCCGGAGAAGCAGGCGTACCGTTTTTCTCAATGTCAGGCTCGGAATTTGTTGAGATGTTTGTCGGAATGGGTGCTTCAAAGGTTCGTGACTTATTTAAGCAGGCGAAAGAAAAAGCTCCGTGCATCGTGTTTATTGATGAAATTGACGCCATCGGCAAAAAGCGTGACGGACAAATCGGCGGAAATGATGAGCGTGAGCAGACGCTTAACCAGCTGTTGACCGAGATGGACGGCTTCGACGGAAACAACGGAGTTATTATTCTTGCCGCAACAAACCGCCCGGAATCGCTTGACCCGGCACTGACACGTCCCGGCCGATTTGACCGACGTGTTCCGGTTGAGCTGCCCGATCTTGCAGGGCGTGAGGCAATTCTTAAGGTTCATGCAAAAAAAATTAAGACAGCGGATAATGTTGATTTTCACACCATTGCTCGTATGGCTTCGGGTACCTCGGGTGCTGAGCTTGCCAACATAATTAATGAAGCGGCCTTGCGTGCGGTGCGAAGCGGACGTACGGTTGTTGAACAGGCTGACCTTGAGGAAAGCATAGAAGTTGTTATCGCAGGATATCAGAAGAAAAATGCAATTATGACCGATGAGGAAAAGAAAGTCGTTTCATATCATGAGATAGGTCATGCACTTGTTGCAGCATTGCAGACAGCTTCCGCACCGGTTCAGAAGATTACGATAATTCCCCGTACCTCAGGTGCTCTCGGCTACACTATGCAGGTTGAACAGAATGATAAGGTTCTGATGACAAAGGAAGAACTTGAAAATAAAATCGCCACACTTACGGGCGGACGTGCGGCGGAGGAAATCGTGTTCGGACAGATTACGACGGGTGCTTCAAACGATATAGAGCAGGCGACCAAACTGGCCCGTGCAATGATTACTCGCTACGGAATGACGGATGATTTCGACATGGTGGCCATGGAAACGGTCAGCAATCAGTATCTCGGCGGTGATACGTCACTTGTGTGCTCGGCAGAGACGCAAAAAGAGATTGATAAAAAGATTGTGGAAACGGTCAAAAAGCAGCATGAAAAGGCTCGCCGACTGCTCACGGAAAATCGTGATAAGCTTGATGAGCTTGCAAACTATCTTTATGAAAAAGAGACAATTACAGGTAATGAATTTATGGCTATCCTGAACGGAAAGGACGGTGCGGCAATATGAATAAAAAATCAAACTTCGGCTGGAGCGAATTAATTATCGGATTGCTCATGACCGTGCTCGGAATTATTACGTTCATTAAGCCTGAAAACATTCTGTCGGGTGCAATCATTGTGTACGGAATCATTATAACAATAATGGGAATTGATGATATTATCGTTTATGCGAGAGTGTCACGTTTTACCGGATTCGGACCGACGCTTGCGTTGATTTCCGGTATTCTCAGTGTTATGTGCGGCATTATGCTCATCGCTAATCCGAACATAGGCAAATGGGCTCTGACGATTCTCATGCCGATTTGGTTCATCGCTCACAGTATCGCCGGACTTACAAGAACCAACTTTATTCGGTTGGTCGGTAATACGTTTTACTATTACTTTTCATTGATACTGAATATTTTGGGCTTGATTATCGGCTGTATTATGATTTTCAGCCCGGCAATGTCATTTTTAACTCTCAGAGTAGGCACATATATCGTTGCCGCATACTTCGTGCTTTTCGGAATTGAGAACATCATTTCCGTTTTTGTAAGACGGAACTCCGATTGGTAAAAGTGAGATAATAACGTTAAAAGAATAAAAAGGGACTGTCGCAAATCGTAAAAAGGAAAGCGACAGTCTTTTTAAATTCCGTATTTTTTCTTGCAAAGATAAAAGTCTCCGTTGAAAACTCACAGAGAAAAGCAAAACAAATCAAAGGCCGATAATAACGGCTTTTGATTTGTTTTTTGGAGTTTAAGCGGTTTTCTTTAAAATAATATAAAATAATAACAGGTTTCTTGTCAAAAACAACTGAGATGAAAACCCAACTTAATTACGCAGAATCTCATCCTAAGTGATATCCCTTTTTCAGTGAAATCAATTCGGTCGTTTTGAATTGAGATTATTCTTCAAGCTCTCTAATAACTTTTTTGCTGCAGGCGACAAATTTTTGAACGATGAGCGGCATTGTGTTCTTGGATTTCACGATAATGCCGAGATCACGGTGCTCGTCGGGGTAGAGTGGTTTCGCGATTACGTTTCCTTTCATTCCGTCAAGAATGAGCTTCGGTAAAATACTGTAGCCGAGGCCGTGGCTGACGATTGAAACAACGGTTGCGTCGTCAACCGTCGTCGAATTGATATTCGGCTCAATTCCGCTTTCCTGAATGATTCTGAGGATGTCGCCGTCTGCGCCGTATGTCGGGATGAAAAACGATTTATCCTGGAAAAAGTCCATTGTGATATAATCGTCCGAGTTGGTGTCACTCGGCGGAAGAACCGCAAAAATACGGTCGTCAAGCAGGTGTATCCAATCAAACTTGTTGTTTTTTATAAGGCTCATAAAGCCGAGGTCAACCTCGCTGTTGGCAACAAGACGTGAGATTTCCTCCGGCAGACCAACGTGAAGCTCAAATTTTGCGTTCGGATTTTCCTTGCGGAAGCTGCTTATAATAACAGGAAGCCAATGGTTCGCAATGCTCGAATAAGCGGCGATTCTGATAACCTTGTTGTCATCCGCTTTGATATTCTTGATTGCCGTGTCGAGGGCCGATGCCGCATCGGTAAAGCTCTTGATATAAGGCAAAAGCTCCTGGCCGTCGGGGGAAAGCTTTACGCCGAGCTTAGTGCGCTGCAGGAGAGAAACACCGATTTCTTTTTCAAGTCGATTCATCATGTGGGTGAGGCCGGCCTGGGTGTAACCAAGCTCTTCGGCGGCTCCGGTGAGACTGCCGCACTCGATTGCTTTGAGAAGTGCATGAAACTTTTCTGAATCCATATCGTTATCATCCCTAACGTAATAACATTTTGTAATAGATATATTATAATATGTAGGTTTACTTTTTGCAAGAGTTATTGTATAATTCTTTTACAGTTTTTACAGTTTTTTTGATTTTTCAAAAAGAGAGGGGATTTAATCCACATGGCAGAATTGAAAAAGAAATACGGTTTGATCACCGCTATCTGCATGGTTGTAGGAATCGTTGTCGGTTCCGGAGTTTTCTTCAAGGCAGAGGCGATGCTCAATATCACAAAAGGTGACCTTCCGATTGCTTTGATCTCATGGCTTATCGGTGGCTTCGTTATGGTAATCAGCGCATATACTTTCGCTGTTATGGGCACAAAGTTTGAGAAAATCAACGGTGTCGTTGATTACTCGGAGGCCCTTGTCGGCAGCAAGTATGCTTACTATGTCGGCTGGTTCATGGCTTCGATCTATTATCCGGCAATGACATCGGCTCTTGCATGGCTTTCGGCAAGATACACAATGGCTCTTTTCGGCTACGGTGCGGCAGATGCGGAAACAATGGTTCTTGCTTTTGTTTACCTTATCCTGAGCTTTGCGCTCAACACACTTTCTCCGAAGCTTGCAGGCCATTTCCAGGTTTCCGCAACCGTAATCAAGCTTATTCCGCTTGTTCTTATGGCTATCGTTGGAACAATTTTCGGAATCAGGAACGGTGTCCTCCTTGACAACATGAATTCCGTTGTTGAGCTTGTTAAGGACGCTGAGGGTAATATCGTTTCAAGCACACAGGTTGCAAGAGAGGGAATGTCAACTCATCTTATTCTTGCCGGTGTTTGTACATCTGTATTTGCTTATGAGGGTTGGGTTATCGCTACGGCAATCAACTCTGAGCTTAAGGATGCAAAGAAAAATCTTCCCCGTGCTCTTGTTCTCGGAACAATCATCGTTGTTGTTGTTTATATGTTTTACTATATCGGAATTTCCGGAAGCATCAAGACGGCTGATCTTCTTCCGAACGGTGCAAGCCTTGCGTTCAAGACAATTTTCGGCAACGTTGCCGGCACAATCCTGACAGTATTTATCGCAGTTTCATGTCTCGGCACTCTCAACGGACTTACACTTGCATGTGACCGTGGATTCTTCTCGCTTGCTGCAAGAAATCACGGACCGAGACCCGAGTTCCTCGGTGAGATTGACAAGGCTTCGGAAATGCCGTCAAACGCTTCAATCGTTGCTTTGATAGTAAATGCACTTTGGCTCTTCTATTTCTACATGGCAAACCTTACACCGTTTGCAAGCTACACCGGAAAAGGCTCTATCTTCCTTTTCGACTCAACGGAGCTTCCGCTTATCTGCGTTTATGCTTTCTATCTTCCTGTTTACATCATGCTTATGGTAAAGGGCAAGGAGCTTAACGTATTCCGCCGTTTCGTTATGCCGATTCTTTCATTCGCAGGTTCATGTCTGTTTATCTATGCCGCTATCGACAAGCACGGCACAAAGAATATCGGCTTTATAATCATTGCAGCGGTTATCATGCTCATCGGTGCTCTTACGTATAATCCAAAGGGCATGAAGGGCAAAGCAAAGAGTAAAAAATAAATAGTAAAAATTGTTTTTAAGCCTACGGTTATCCGTGGGCTTTATTTATTGACATATGACAACTTTTGGGGTATTATTAGATATAAACAGAAGTAGAAAATATTCAGTAAAGGAATCAAAATTATGAAATTGAATGAACTGGCTGTCGGCAAGAGTGCTGTTATACTGAGGGTTGGCGGTAAGGGTGCTCTGCGTCAGCATTTTCTTGACATGGGAATGATCCCGGGTGCAGAGGTTACCGTTATAAAGCTTGCACCGATGGGAGACCCAATGGAATTGCAGATTCACGGTTATGAGCTGACATTGAGACTTGCCGAAGCTGAGCAAATCGAGATAAAGCCTATACCAAAAATAAAGGACAAATATAAAGATGCCGATCGTATTAAGGCGACGGAACACCCGGGCTTGGGCGAAGAGGGCAAATACCACTCAAAAGATGAGGAAAACCCGTTACCCGACGGCACAAAGCTGACTTATGCTCTTGTAGGTAATCAAAACTGCGGCAAGACCACTCTTTTTAATCAGATTACAGGTGCAAAACAGCATGTCGGCAATTTTCCGGGTGTAACGGTTGACCGCAAGGACGGAATGATTCGTGGCTACTCAAACACGGAGGTTACGGATTTACCCGGAATTTATTCAATGTCGCCGTTCAGCAGTGAGGAGATTGTTTCAAGAAACTTCGTTCTCAATGACAAACCCAAGGCGATAATAAATATCGTAGATGCAACCAATATTGAAAGAAATCTTTATCTGACTATGCAGCTGCTTGAGATGAATGTGCCGATGGTGGTTGCCTTGAACATGATGGATGAGGTTGTCGGCAATCAAGGCTCTATTGATGTTAACGGGATGGAAGCAATGCTCGGCGTGCCTGTTATCCCGATTTCTGCGGCTAAAAATGAGGGCGTTGACGAACTGATAAAGCACGCAATACATATTGCAAAGTATCAGGAGCGTCCGCTGAAACAGGATTTCTGCGATAAGAACGACCACAACGGCGCAGTTCACAGATGTATTCATGCCGTTGTTCATCTTATAGAGGACCATGCGGCAAAAGCCGAGATCCCCGTTCGTTTTGCCGCAACAAAGGCGATTGAAGGCGATCCTCTTATTCTGGATCAGCTTAAGCTCGACCAAAACGAGCATGAATTGCTTGAACACATTGTTCAACAGATGGAGGTTGAATGCGGCCTTGACCGAAGTGCGGCGATAGCCGATATGCGCTTTGATTTTATTGAAAAGCTTTGCGAAAAAACGGTTGTTAAACCGAGGGAGAGCAAGGAACGCATAAGAAGCGAAAAAATTGATAAAATACTTACAGGCAAGTATACGGCGATTCCGTGCTTCATTGCAATAATGGTTCTCGTCTTTTATCTGACCTTTAACGTTATCGGTGCATGGCTTCAGGATCTTTTGGCAATGGGAATCGACAAGCTTTCGACAATTACCGATGCGGCACTGACTGCGGCCAATGTCAATTCGGCGGTGCACAGTCTTATAATCGACGGAATATTTACCGGTGTCGGCAGCGTGCTGAGCTTTTTGCCGATAATCGTTACACTTTTCTTCTTCCTTTCAATGATGGAGGACAGCGGATATATCGCAAGAGTTGCGTTTGTTATGGATAAGCTGCTTCGAAAAATCGGACTTTCGGGCAAGAGCATTGTGCCGATGCTTATCGGATTCGGCTGTACCGTTCCTGCCGTTATGGCAACGAGGACGCTGACAAGTGAGCGTGACAGAAAGATGACGATTTTACTCACTCCGTTCATGAGCTGTTCGGCTAAGCTTCCGATTTATTCGTTCTTCGTCAGCGAATTTTTCCCGGGAAAGGGCGGACTTATCATGTCGGCTCTTTATGTCCTTGGAATCCTGCTCGGAATTTTGGCGGCATTTTTGTACAAGGGCACAATGTTCAAGGGCGAGCCTGTTCCTTTTGTTATGGAGCTTCCGAATTACCGCTTGCCGGGAATAAAGAATGTTTCCCAGCTGCTTTGGGAAAAGGCGAAGGATTTTCTGCAGAAGGCCTTTTCGATTATTCTTATTGCAACGGTTGTAGTTTGGTTCCTGCAAAGCTTTGACCTTCACTTTAATATGGTTAAGGATTCCGCAGGCAGCATTCTTGCGGTAATATCGGGAAAGATTGCTCCGATATTAAAACCTCTCGGCCTCGGCGATTGGAGAATTTGCACGGCTCTTATCAGCGGCTTTATGGCAAAGGAAAGCGTCGTTTCGACAATGCAGGTTCTTTTCGGAAGCGGAATTACAACTGTACTGACTCCGCTTGCTGCGGCTTCAATGCTTGTGTTCAGCCTTATTTATACTCCTTGCGTTGCGGCAATCGCTTCAATCAAGCGAGAGCTTGGTCTTAAGTGGGCGGCGGGCGTTGTCGTTTGGCAGTGTGTTGTTGCGTGGGTAGTTGCATTTCTCGTTTATCTTATAGGATCGGCGGTCGGAATATAATGAATATTTGGGATATCGTAATTATTGCGGTTCTTGTGCTAATAATTGTGGGTGCAGTCTGTACGATTATCAAGCGCAAGAAAAAGGGCGGCTGCTGCGGCGGAAGCTGCAGTCAATGCTCTTGCTGTAATGATAAAAATAACAAGAAATAATTTTTAAAAAGCCTGCATTATGCGGGCTTTTTATATTGACGGCAAGCGGCTTTAAGAGTAAAATCTAATCTGAAAAGAACACGTAAAGGCAGAGAATAATGAGACCCGAAGCAAAATTTTTTAACGAGCTTTCCCCGACGGAAGTGTATGAAATTTTAAAAGCGAGAGTGCAGATTTTTGTTGTTGAGCAGAAGTGCGCTTATCAGGATATAGACGATATTGATTATAAAAGCCTGCATATTTTTTATAAATCGGGCGAAAAAATCACGGCGTATTTGCGTGCTTTTCGCAAGGACGGCGAAACGGTTCAGCTCGGCAGAGTGCTTACTACAGAGCACGGAAAGGGGCTTGGCGGTGAGCTTTTGAAGAATGCAATTGAAATTGTCACGGAAAAGCTGAGACCGAAAAAAATTTACATTGAAGCGCAAACCTATGCGATAGGCTTCTATGAGCGTGAGGGCTTCGTTGTTTGCTCAGACGAATTTCTTGAGGACGGGATTCCTCATGTGAAAATGGAGTTGATTTTAGGTAGGAGGCACGAATATGAACAAACAGGAAACATATGACTATTTAACTAAAAAGGGTGTCGAATACGAGGTGACGGAGCATAAGGCAGTGTTCAACATGGCGGAGCTTGATGAAGTTAATTTACCTTATCCCGAATGTGACGCAAAAAATCTTTTTGTTCGTGACGATAAAAAGAGAAATTATTATCTGATTACCGTAAAAGGTGACAAGAGGGTCAATCTAAAAGAATTCAGAAAGCAAAACGGAACGAAGCCGCTGACCTTTGCTTCACCCGAGGATTTGCTCGCAATAATGGGATTAACGCCCGGCTCGGTTACTCCGCTCGGAGTACTGAATGACACGGAGCTGAAAGTACATGCATTTATCGACAAGGATTTTCTTGACGAGCCGTATATAATCGGCGTTCACCCTAACGACAATACCGCAACGGTTTGGCTGAAAGCGGAGGAGCTTATTAAGCTGATGCGTGAGCATGGAAATACGGTCGATATAGTAGAATTAAGTGATTAATTAAATAAGGGTTGTCAAATGGCAATCCTTATTTACTTTTTATTAATTTTTTGGTAGAATATTTTTAGAATATTATCAATCGAGGTAGCTATGAAAAAGATCATTGCAGGAATTTTGGCTCATGTTGATGCAGGCAAAACAACGCTTGCCGAAGCGATGCTTTATCGCACGGGAAAATTGCGTAAAATAGGTCGTGTCGATCACGGCGATACGGCTTTGGATACCCATACCCTTGAGCGTGAAAGAGGTATCACGATTTTTGCAAGTCAGGCGGTTTTCTCAACGGATAAAATGGAGGTTACATTGCTTGATACCCCCGGTCACGTCGATTTCTCCTCCGAGACGGAACGAACTCTCGGCGTGCTCGATTATGCTATTCTTGTTATCAGCGGACTTGACGGCGTGCAGTCTCACACGCTGACCTTGTGGAAGCTTTTGAGGCTCTACGGTGTTCCGACATTTGTTTTTGTGACAAAAATGGACTTTGCGAGAAAGAGCCGCGAGGAGATAATCGAAAACCTCAATTCCGAGCTTGACGGAGAATTTGTTGATTTCGGCGATGAGGCTGCCATGTCGGAGGGGTTGGCACTTTGCAGCGAGAGCATGATGGAAAAATATCTCGGCGGCGAAACGATAGATGAAAGGGAAATCGCCGAAGCAATTAAATTAAGGCAGGTCTTTCCGTGCTTTTTCGGCTCAGGCTTGAAGCTTGACGGAATTGACGAATTCATAGATGCACTTGAAAAATATACGATTCAGCCTGAATATTCCGAAGCTTTCGGTGCAAAGGTTTTCAAAATAAGCCATGATCCGCAGGGCGTGCGTTTGACCCACATCAAGGTCACGGGCGGTTCGATTAAGGTCAGAGAGATGATAGGCGATGAAAAAATCAGCGGCATAAGAATCTATTCCGGTGCAAAATTTACAACGGCGGACGAAGGAAAGTCAGGCGAAATATGCGCATTGACAGGACTTGACAAAACGCATAACGGTCAGGGCCTCGGATTTGAAGCGGCGGGGGAGAGACCGACGCTTGAACCGGTCATGAACTATCGTGTCGTGCTCCCCGACGGATGCGATGCAGATACGATTTTGCCGAAGCTTCGTGAGCTTGAGGAGGAAGACCCTCAACTCCATGTGACTTGGAACAGCCATTTGAAAGAGATTCATGTCGGACTTATGGGAGATGTTCAGGCCGAGATACTCAAAAGTATTGTTGCAGAGCGTTTCGGCGTAAAAATAGATATCGACTCGGGCAGGGTCATGTATAAGGAGACGATAGAGAACAAGGTTGAGGGTATCGGTCACTATGAGCCTTTGCGTCATTATGCCGAGGTTCACCTAATTATGGAACCTTTGCCGAGGGGCAGCGGTCTTGTATTCAGAACGGATTGCAGCGAGGACACGCTCGACAGAAACTGGCAAAGGCTGATACTTATGCACCTGGGCGAAAAACAGCACCTCGGTGTGCTGACAGGTTCGCCGATAACGGACATGAGAATTACCCTTGCGGCAGGCAGGGCACACATTAAGCATACCGAGGGCGGCGATTTTCGTCAGGCGACCTACAGAGCGGTACGTCAGGGACTTATGCAGGCGAAATCGAAGCTGCTTGAGCCTTACTTTTCGTTTAGACTTGAGGTGCCGAGCGAGCAGATAGGCAGGGCCATAAACGATATAAGGATGAAATCGGGAAGCTTTGATTCACCAGAGGAGAGCGGCGGAATATCGGTTCTGAGGGGCAGAGCACCCGTCACTGAGTTGAACGGTTACGCATCCGAGGTTGCGGCTTATACGGGCGGCCGAGGCCGTCTCTATTGCGAGAGTGCAGGCTATGACGATTGCCACAATGCCGAAAAGGTGATAGCCGAGCTTGCCTATGACCCCGAAGCCGATCTTGAAAATACACCGGATTCAGTATTTTGCGCTCACGGAGGCGGCTTCGGCGTGAAGTGGAACAAGGTCGGAGAGTATATGCACCTTGAAAGCTGTCTTGAAAAAGAAAAGCCCTACACTCCGCCCGTCAATCGCAGAAATCTGCACATTGACGATAAGGAGCTTGAGGCTATAATGGAGCGAGAATTCGGCAAGCCGAAATATGAGCTTTACAGACCGACGTCGAAAAATAATGATGAAAATCAAACGGATTTTGAGATGACCGAACGCAAAAGCTATGTTCTCGTTGACGGCTATAACGTTATTTTTGCATGGGACGAGCTGAAAAGCCTTGCCGATACCGACCTCGGAGCGGCGAGAGAGCGGCTGATGGAAATTCTTTGCAATTACAGTGCGTATACGAAAAATAACGTCGTGCTCGTTTTCGATGCATACAAGGTGCCGGGCAACACAGGCGAGCGATTTGACTTTCACAATATTCATGTTGTTTACACCAAGGAGAGGGAGCTGGGCGACGTTTATATCGAAAAGCTTATATCGGAGATCGGCAAGAATGACCGAGTGAGGGTCGTTACGTCGGATAATCTTATTCAGCTTTCGGCGGTTCGCTTCGGCGTTCTGAGAATGTCTGCGGCGGAGTTTGAGCGTGAGGTTGATTCCGTTCACGCAAAAATCGGCAAATTTCTCGACGAAATCAGAGAGAAAAACCCTAAAACGAAGATTGATGAAATTGTAAAATAAAAAGAGCAGTGATGATTTCATGTTTCATCACTGCTCATTGCTGTTCAGCTTTGTTTCAAAAGCTCGTAAACCGTTTGATATTTTTCCTGGGAATAATCCTTGTCGAGGGAGAAATCGGAATTGCCTGCGATTTCAACGACATCTTTTTGACTGCCCTTGAAAAATTTCTTCGCATAGGAATTTACCTGATAAAGAGCTTCGGCGTAAACGTCCTCATCCCTGACCGTTGCAACAAGCGATTTAATATCGTCGCTCAGCGTGTCGCTTTCGGCAAGGTCTGAGTTTGAGAAAGCAATCAATCGAAGCGCAAGGCTTGCCGCTTTTGTCGATGAACCTGCCGTGCCGATCGGGAGATTTTTGATATCGGTAAAGATGTCCTTAATGGTATCTTCCTTTTTCGGAGCCTCAGTCGTCGTTTCCGTTTCGGATTCTGCCGTGGTCTCCGGCTCGGTCGGTTCGGTTTGTTTTTCGGTTGTTGTCACTTCGGTCGTGGTCGGGTCATCTTTGCCAAAGGGGAGGGAGCATGCGCCGAAAGAGGAGATTACGAGGGCGAACGCAGAAACGATCACAAGAGTTTTAATTGCTTTTACCATAATCATTTTCCTTTCTGTCGTTTAATGACTTTGAGCCTTGAGAAGTCCTCACGCTCTTTTTCGTCAAGTGCATCGGAAATGAACTTGACGGTTGATGTGAATTTCGGAATCATAACGTTGCTCAGAGCGTTTGTACGCTTCTGAGTTTTTTTGATTGCGTCGGCAAGACGCATAACGTTGCTTTCGATTTCAGCCAGCTGAACCGTCAGCTTTTTGACCTCTTCAAAGTTAATATATGCCTCGTCAAGCAAAGAATTGCTCGAATTAAGACCGTAGTAAAAATATCTGTCGCGTTCGTCGAGCGTAATTTGCGGCAGTTCAACACCCATAACGCTCCTGACGGTCATGTGCAGACCGTTATCAACGGGGATACATTCGGCAAAGGAGGAACAGTTACCGATTGATATCTGTGCCTGCTCGAGAGCGTAATAAGCCTTGGCATATGCCGTATTAATCTCGCTCTGAATGGTCGAAGCCTTTTCGCTCATTGTCATAATTTCACGGATAAGAATATTTCTTTTTCTGTCCATGAGGTCGTAACCGAGCTTAGCCAGCTCCAATGATTTTTTGGTGGCAATGAGATTGTTTTTGGTCGGAAAAACTTTTGAACTCATCGACTGTTCTCCTTTCGTAAAGTTAAGCGGGTGTATTTAGAAATTGTTATCAACCTCGCAGGTTGATTTTGTCGAGAACGGATTATTTACCCTTATAATACTTCTCAATCGTCTTATCGTCAACACGGTCGAGATCCTCTCTTGGCAGTTCGGAAAGAAGCTCCCAGCCGAGATCGAGTGTTTTCTGAATCGAACGGTTTTCATATGGTGACTGTGAAATAAACTTTGCTTCAAAGTCCTTTCCGAACTGTAAAAGACGTTTATCCGAAGCGGAAAGTTCATCCTCACCGATAACGCTTGCAAGGCTCTTGGCATCCTGCACCTTAGCATATGACGAGAAAAGCTGGTTGGCAAGAATGCTGTGATCCTCACGGGTGAAGCCTTCGCCGATACCGTCCTTCATAAGACGTGAAAGCGACGGAAGAATTCCGATTGGCGGATAAATTCCCTTTGAATCAAGCTCACGGTCGAGAACGATCTGACCCTCGGTGATGTAGCCCGTAAGGTCGGGGATCGGGTGGGTGATATCGTCATTCGGCATGGTGAGAATCGGGATCTGAGTAAGAGAACCCTTTGAGCCTTCAATGATTCCGGCACGCTCATAGAGCGAAGCAAAGTCGGAATAAAGATAGCCGGGGAAGCCCTTTCTTGCCGGAATTTCGCCCTTTGACGAGCTGAATTCACGGACGGCTTCTGCGTATGACGTCATATCCGTCAGAATAACAAGCACGTTCTTTTCAAGCGTAAACGCAAGGTATTCTGCGGCGGTCAAGGCGCATCGGGGGGTGATAATTCTTTCAACGATCGGGTCGTTTGAAAGATTCAAAAACATTACAACCTTGTGCATAACGTTCGCCTTTTCAAACGATGAACGGAAGTAGCTTGCAACGTCGTTCTTAACACCCATTGCGGCAAAAACGATTGCAAAGTCCTCACTGTCTGAGATTGAAGCCTGACGAACAATCTGAACGGCAAGCTCATTATGCTTCATGCCTGAGCCGGAGAAGATCGGCAGTTTCTGACCTCTGATAAGAGTCATAAGCGCATCAATCGAGGAAATACCCGTGTTGATATAGTTCTTGGGATAAACTCTCGAAACGGGGTTGATGGGTGATGAGTTAACGTCACGCTTTTCAACGGGATAAACCTCGCCGAGGCCGTCAATCGGTCTGCCGAGTCCGTCAAAAACTCTGCCGACAATTTCGGGAGAAAGGCTCAATTCAATCGGGTGACCGGTCATTCTCGTCTTGGTGTTAACGAGCGAAAGACCCTTTGTGCCCTCGAATACCTGAATAACGACTTTTTCACCCTCTATTTCAACGATACGGCCCGTTCTTGATGAACCGTCCTCAAGTCGAAGCTCGACCATTTCATCGTAGGAAGCATCCTTAATGTTGTCAAGAACGATAAGCGAACCGTTAATCTGACTTAAACCGATGTGTTCAATAATCATTTTACGGTCGCCTCCTTTGCACTGACAGAGGCAAGAGCTGTATCGATTTCTTTATAATATTCGTCGAACATGTCAAGCCTGTCGTTAGGTATATCATATTTCATCTGAACGAGTTTGTCAAATAATTTAAGCTCCATTACCTTTGAAAGCGGAATCTTGAGAGCAACAATTTCATTGCTTCTGTGATAGAGGTAGAGAATTATCTGCATCATCTTGAGCTGCTTTTCAAGTGAAACGTATGTGTCGTCCTTGTGGAAAGCGTTCTGCTGGAGGAAGCCGACACGGATAACTCTTGCAACCTCAATGATAAGCTTTTGATCGTCGGGAAGAACATCCGAACCGATGAGCTTTACGATTTCCATAAGGCTTGTTTCCTCGGCAAGAAGCGATGCGATTTCATTTCTGCAAGCTATGAAGTCCGAACCGACATTCTTATTGTACCACGGTGCAAGGTCGTTGAGGTATTCGCTGTAGCTGTCGTTCCAGTTGATTGCCGGATAGTGACGTGCATAAGCGAGGGATTTGTCAAGTGCCCAGAAGCAGCGGGTGAAACGCTTTGTGTTCTGAGTAACAGGCTCGGAGAAGTCCGAACCCTGCGGAGAAACCGCACCGATAACGGAGATTGAACCGTCCTGTCCGTTGAGCGTTTCAACATAGCCGGCACGCTCATAGAACTCGGAAAGTCTCGACGGCAGGTAAGCCGGGAATCCTTCATCGGCTGGCATTTCTTCAAGACGACCGCTGATTTCACGCAGAGCCTCAGCCCAACGTGAGGTTGAGTCGGCCATCATTGCGGTGTGGTAGCCCATGTCACGGTAATATTCGGCTATCGTGATACCTGTGTATATTGAAGCCTCACGGGCGGCAACGGGCATGTTCGATGTGTTTGCGATAAGTACAGTGCGGTCGGTGAGGGGTCTGCCGGATTTCGGGTCGGTAATCTCACCGAATTCCTTAAGAGCCTGTGTCATTTCGTTTCCACGCTCGCCGCAGCCGACGTAAATAATGATATCTGCATCACACCACTTGGCAAGCTGATGCTGAGTCATTGTTTTTCCTGTGCCGAAACCGCCGGGGATAGCGGCTGCACCGCCTTTTGCAAGCGGGAACAACGTATCAATTACACGCTGGCCTGTGATAAGCGGTTTTTCGGGTGGAAGTCTTTTGGCGATCGGTCTCGGCGTCCTGATAGGCCATTTGCGGCACAACGAAAGCTCATGAAGCCTGCCGAGTTCGTCTTTTAATATGATTACAGTGTCGTTAACTCTGTATTTTCCGTCAGGCTTAACTTCGACAACTTCGCCGCTAAGCTCGGGCGGAACCATAATTTTATGAATAAGGGCTTTCTCGGGAGTTGTTGCATAAACTGCACCGCCTTTGAGCTTGTCACCCTTCTTAACCGTGATTGTAACGTCCCATTCGGTTTCCTCGTTAAGCGATGAGGGGTGCAGACCTCTCGGAATAAACGAGCCTGCACTTGCGGCAATATCGTTGAGCGGATTTTCAATTCCGTCGAAAATATTGCTGAGAATTCCCGGACCGAGAGTGATGCAAAGGGGAGAGCCTGTCGGGAAAACGGGATCGCCGGGTTTGAGTCCGGAGGTTTCCTCATAGACCTGAATAACAGTCTTGTCGCTGTCGATTTTGATGACCTCGCCGATAAGGCGCTGATTTCCGACAAATACCATTTCGGTCATTTGCAGGTCGGTCTTTCCTTTAACAGAAACAACAGGACCGTTTATCGAATATATAACATTTTCCATTATGTTTGCTCCTTCTGTCAAAGAGATAAGGATAAGCCGGAGTAGCTGTAGAATTTCTGCTTTTCCGTTTCAAGGCGTGCATCAAGCGTATCGTCGGCAGTCATTGCCGTGCGAAGATTTTCGCCCTTGCAGCCGCCGAGCTTTATGAATTCGTCATATTTGACCTCATTGCCTAAAGCCTTGATTTCGGCTTCAAACGGTTTGTCGTTGAGATTGAGAACGATAATTGCGTCGTCGCCGATTGCAGCCTTAATATTTGATACGCTGTTCATGAGAAAATCGTGATAGCTGTCGCTCTTTGCAAAAGCCTTGATTTTTTCAACCGCTTGAGCGAAAACCTCATCGGTTATTTCACTGCGGCGAGCAACAAGCTTCTCGATTTCCTTTGTCTCGGTTTCGGACAGCTCGGCATTGATTTCTTCGTTAAGACGGTCAAACTCACTGCTTCTGACAGGACGTACATTCTGGCGGGCAAGACGGCGAGTTTTTTTAATCTCGTTCTCGATGTATTCATCAACGTCCTGTTTGATTTTATCGCAGCGTGCATCGGCGTCCGAATTTATTACCTTGAGAAAACGTTCTGTTTTGTTCAAGTTGCTGTTCAAAATTACTCCTCCTTTTGGAGTTTCGGTAATTATATTTTAATTCCGATCGCTTCGCTTACATAGTCGGCGATCGAGTTGCTTGTACCGTCCGAGTGTCTGTCCGGAATTTCTATTATCAGCGGCAGCGAGTGTGCCTTGCGAAACGCACTGATTTCATCCGAGCAGAGGGATACAAGCGTTTGATTGATGAGGATTATGCCGATGTCGGAATCCTGAGCTGTTTTTTCAAAAAGCTCACGAACCTCATCCTTGCTTTCGGTTACAGCACCTTCAATTCCTGCAAGGCGCATACCGAGAGCCGTGTCCTCATTGTCACAAATCAGATAAAGACGCATAATCTCACCTTAGATCTTGTTAAGGATAAGAATTGAAATAACAACGCCGTAAAGGGCGATTGATTCACCGAGGGCAACAAAGATAAGAGCTTTACCGAATGCCTTGGCATCCTCACTTGTTGCTGCGATAGCTGCCGGAGCACCTGCTGCAACGGCGATACCACCGCCGACGCCGGAAAGACCTGTAACGATAGCGGCTGCAAGAAGTCCGAGACCCTTGCCGTTATCGGAATCGGATGTTGCTGCTGTTGCTTCTTCGCTTTGAGAGGTTGTTGCAGCCTCGCTCGTTTTATCCTCGTTGGCAGCCGATACGGAGAAGGTAACGGCACAAACCGTGATTGCGATTACTGCAAAAGCGATAAGGTTTCTGGCGAGAACCTTTTTGCCGGAAACGCCTTTTGACTTGCGGTTAAAGGAATATGCGAAAAGTGCCGTGAGAGCGGCGATGGGGAGTACTGCGATAAGAACATAAAACAATGACATGGTTATTACCTCCGAAAATTATTTTTTAACTGTTATAACTACGTTTTCGTTGTCCTCTGCCTTTGAGGGCTTGAAAGCGTTTTTTATGCTGAAAAATACGCTTCTGTTTTTTCTTGTGCCGACGCTGTTGAACGGCTTGCCGTCGCCTGCGTAGAATCGGCTGAACATCTCGTAGAATTCAAGTCTCAATACCTGAATACCAGTCAGAAGTCCTTCAAGTGCGATAACTATGACGTTACCGAATATCATCGAGATGATGCCTCCGACGGAATATTCGTCGCCTGCCAGTGATGAGAAAACCATCATCATGCCGGCATGGACAAGAACGAATGCACCGACTCTGAGGAATGAAACGGTGTTGCTGAAATAGGTCAGGATATATTCGATAACCTCAAAGAAGTTCTGCATGATGTAGTCCGACCATTTCTCGGGCATATAGTTCTCTTTCTTGTCCACCATTCCGATAAGAACCTCCTGGAAGAAGAGAAGCAGTATGCAAACAACTGCGACGATTACGACAACGCCGGTCGGAAGTACCGTTTTGCCTGCCATGAAGCCGACGACTGCGCAAACAAGCGTTGCATAAAGAATTATGCCCACAACGCCGTTGGTACTGAACAATGCTTCGCCGATTTTTTTGTTCTTTAGTGAGCAGAAAACATTCAGACCCATGGAGATCACAACAAGCGCAACACCTATGCCGATTGCAAGAATCAAAACGGTGTTTATGGAATCCATGACGGAAAGCGGTTTGCCGGGAAGTCCGATTGCGTGATAGAGCGGATCAAGAAGCTCTTCATAGCCGAACACGGATCCGACAAGCAGTCCGAAGAATGCCGAACTTATGCCGCAGGGAACAAGAATTTTTGCAAGCTTTGCACCCTTAATCCTATAGAAAAGATATCCGCCGATTGCAAGCACAAGTCCTTGACCCAAATCGGCAAACATAATGCCGAAAAGCAATGAATAGGTGATTGCAACAAAAGGTGTGATATCAACTCCGCCGTAGGAGGGAAGTCCGTACATTTCAACGAACATCTCAAACGGACGGAAAGGCTTTTTGTTTTTGAGCTTGACCGGAGGACTGCTGCGCTTTTCCTGTTCGGGATCGGCGTCCTCAAACGTAACACCGTCAATTTTTTCAATATTCTGTTTAAATCGATTGTAGCTTGATTTCGGAATCCAGCCGACAAATATAAAATAGTCTGAATGCGAATCCTTTGCCGCATAGCGTCTGAGATCAAAGGCAAGACTTGCGACCTCAAGGTAGGCGTGAACCTGTTCGCAATGCTCGGAATTCTCCGCCCAGAAATCTGCGATTTCCGTATCAATCTTGTTAAGCTCGGCCGTAAGCTTTTCCTTTTCTTCATTGAGCTTGGAAAGAATTTCTTTCGGCGTACCGGTTGAGAACGGAATGTGAATTCTGTCAAAATAGAGCGAAGCGAAGATTCTGTCAACCTCGTCAATCTGCGCTCTCGGGGCGGAATAAAGACCCCAATGGCTCTTTTCGTCAACCGATGATTCGAGGAATACGAAAAGGTTGTTGCTTTCATAAGCCTTAAGTTTCGGGTAGCAATCTTTTGGAATGCTACCGAATCTAACCTTCAAAAATTCGCAGGAAAGAAGCTCTTCGATCGGAACGTCAATTCCGATAAAATGATTGAATTGCTCTGCCGACGCTTCAACCTCCTTGAGCTTGTCGGAAATTTCGGTTCTTTTTGCGAAGCTTTCCGAAAGCTTTTCTTTAAGGGTGTCAATATAGTCAAATTCGTTTGAATCAACTATGATTTCGTCGCCCTTAAAGGTGTCCTTGAGTGTGACGCCTGCGATTGAAGCAATTTCTTCTATCTTTTGAATGGAAGAAGAATACGGGTTTTCCTCGTTCAGAGGTACAAATCCGAGCGAGTCGGAGATGTAATCCATTGCGTTTTCCGGATGAAAATCGCCGCTGATACAGCAGGATGTTATAAACTCATTAAGGTGATCCATAAGACCGTAAGTCCTGACGAGTTTCATTTTTTCTATTGCCAAAACACAGCCTCCTAACTTTCTGTTCCGATAAGAACGGAACGTGCTTTATCCGCAGGGATATTGTATTTTATCGCCTCAACGATGTGGATAATGTTTCGCACCTCGTTTTCGGCAAGGAAAAGGTAACAAAGCATAACTGCCGTCGGGTTCGTATAATAACGAAAGCCCTTGAGCTGCTGCCCGATAAGCATTTCTCGGGTTGCATTTTCGATATATTTGAAGTCAACCTTTGAGAAATCCTTTTTATAATAAGTATTGGGGATTATTTTTACAATGTCCGTTGCATTCTTGGCTTCGGACATCGCAGCCAAATCCTTTTCGCTGAAATTCGTACAGTTCTGAACGCCAAAGTCACGGATGAACATTTTGTTTGGACTGCCGAAATTTAAAAGTCTGTAGGCTCTTGTAAGAGTATACATATCCAGTCTGTAGTTAACCGTTTCGTAGATCTCTTTTTTCTTGCGTCGGTCTTTTGAAAGCTTGATAGACTTGACAAGAAAAGAGAATCTGTATTTATTAAGGTCATTTTCAATCAGAATAAACATTCCGTCATCGGAATAGTTATCACGATATCTTTCGAGGATCTTTTTGTAATCCGTGTGTTCCAAAACCCCGAGCAGCTCCGAATAGCTTCGAACCTTTGCCAGATCATAAAGATCTATATCGGTTTTGCTGTTGAAAAACGGCGGCAGGGAAGAAAGATATTTTTCAGGCTTGCCGATTATCAGCAGCTGTATCATTGTCATAAGCTGCCTGATGTCATTTTGAACAACAAAGTAACGGTAAAAATTTTCACCTGCCGAAAGCTGGTATTTGCAAAGCTTTTCGCATTTTTTCAAAAGACTTATTTTGAGGATTTCCTCAATCTGCGCCGAGTCGATATTCGTCGGTAGGGCGTCAAAGTCCGAGCGGAAATAAGTTCTTGTTTTAAGATAGTTCGCAAGCTCATTAAGCGATTTGCAGTTGAGCATATCGTTGTAATTCTCTTTTGTCAGCCTCTTGCCGTACATCGCATGCGCCTTTGCCATAACAGCATTGTCGGCGTATGAAACCGCCATTACGTTCACCTCCCGCAGTGATAAACGATCACAATATCACAAAACAACCGGGATTACCGATTGCCTGTCAATTCTTTGTAACGTTTTCAAAAATTTCATTTACCCATTTGTCTGCATTCTCTTTATAGAGGTTCTCCATATTGTCAAGGATTTTTTGATTTTTCTCGCTTACCTTTTTTAGATAAGCATCGCCCTCTGTACGCTGCTTTTGACTCTTTTTCAGAGCAAAATCAAGAGCTTTTTGATTTTCTTCCTCGGTAATACGGGTTTTCTTTTCGCTCAGTTCGGCGATTTCCTTGTCGCGATATGCTTCGGCCTCTTTAACACGCTCACAGGCCTGCTTATCCATATCAAGGATCACACGAAGCATCTCTTTCATTCTCTCACCTCATTATGCTTGTTAATTCATTCACACATTATAGCACTTCTAAATAAAAAAGCAATGGTAATTTTGTACAATTTGTTGCCGTTTTTTTAGAGAAAAAAGACAAATATTTCATTGAAAAAAATTGCGAAGTATTGTAGAATATTAATAATCTGTGTAGGAGGATATCGTTATGAAGCTTAGCTATATAGTTCCGGTATATAATGTAGAAAAATACATAAAAGAGTGTATTGAATCAATTCTTGCACAGACATTCGATGATTATGAAATTATTCTCGTTGACGACGCTTCTCCGGATAACTGCCCTTACATTTGCGACGAGTATGCGGAAAGATATCCGGATATAATTAAGGTTATACACAAAAGCAATGCCGGACCCGCTGCGGCGAGAAATGAAGGTCTGAAAATAGCATCGGGCGATTACATATGGTTTTTTGACAGCGATGATCTTTTTTTCGGAGATTGCGTAAATGAAATCTATGAAACGGCTGAAAAAAATAACGTTGATATTTTGCAAATGTCTTTTATGTCTTTTCATGACAGAATGGACGACTCCTATAAAACCAAGTCGGTATTTGAATACGGCAAGGTGATCGGACATAAGGAACTTACAAAGTATGTTGCAAGCTCCAATACGGACAGAAGTGTGATTTTTGCATGGCGAAATATATATAAAAGAGCTTTTTTAATTGATAATAACATTTCATTTGATTCGTCATTGAGAATGCTTGAGGATCCGCCGTTTAATACGCTTGCTTTTTTGAAAGCCGAGAGATTCATGGCGGCCGATATTCCCGGATATTCCTACAGAGTGAGACAGGACAGCTTGCAGCGAAAAAAATACATTGAAAATTATGATGTCGTTATGGAACGACAATGGGAATTGAAACAGAAATATTACAAGGATTATTCCGATGGAAACGTTTTGTTTTACAAGGACATAGCCGAGTTTACAATTAAAACCAATCTGCCTGTTTTGCTTTCCAATATATACAGTAATAACATTGACGGCAAATATGCTCTTCTTAAAAGAATCGGCAATTCGGAAATGATTCGTACTTCCTTTAATGATTACGATATCAACGAATTTAAGTCGAAATCTATTGATTGGTGGGCTACATTCTTTATTAAAAAGAAGCTTTATCCGCTTGCACATATAATATGCAAAAAAGTTTTATATAAATAGTATAGATAAATCGCACCTTGTTTTGTGGGTGCGATTTATTTTTCTGTAAACAGTTTTTGTGACAAAAAAATCGGTAGATACGGAATATAATTTACCTGAGGTGGTGAGGATGACAGTCTATGCCGATGTGCTGGTCGTGGTGAATTTGTTTGTGAATTACGCTTTGCTGCTTTGCTCGTCGCTGATTTTGAAAAACAGGATTTCCAACTTTCGTTTGCTCGCAGGGGCGGCGATAGGAAGTATTTACGGCTTGGTAATTTTCCTGCCGGAGATTCCGATTTATATCGAGCTGCCGATGAGAATAGCCGTGAGTGCGGCGATAGTGCTTGCCTCATTCGGCTATCGCAATATACGTCGATTTTTACGCTGCTTTTTTACATTTTTTGCAGTGACCTTTGCTTTCGGCGGAATCATGCTCGTTATCTGGGTGACTGTTGCACCGGTCGGAATGATATACAACAACGGAACGGTTTATTTTGATATAGACCTGTCTGTGCTGGCGATATCAACGGTTGCATGCTTTGCGATTGTCAGTCTGATTTCACGTCTGATTGCAAGAAAAGCACCGATCAATTCCGTATATACGCTGAATGTTACGAATGGCGAACGCATGATATCCGGAGTGGCACTTTGCGACACCGGAAATTCGCTTGTTGAAAGCTTCAGCGGTTATCCGGTGGTTGTCGGCGAATATGACACTTTGCTCGGAGTTATGCCGCAGAGCGTGATTGATTATTATGAAAACCCTTCGGGATGCTCGGATGCTTCAAATTTGCGGCTGATTGTTTGCAGGACGGTTTCCGATGTCGGTGTTCTGCCGTCTTTCAGGCCGAAAAGTGCAGAGGTCGTTTCAATCAACGGGAGAATAAAAACAGATGAAGTTTATATCGCCGTGACGAAAAATCGGCTCGGCGGCGGTGAATTTGATTTTATTTTTAATCCAAAACTGTTTGACGGAGTGAATGACCATGAAGATAATAGAAAAAATAAAAAAGCTCCTGCTTCGGCTGAAACAGGAAAACACAGTGCATTATGTAAACGGCCCCGAAACGCTTCCGCCGCCGCTGTCAAAGCAGGAGGAGCAGGCCGTTATGGAGGAAATATTAAAAGGAAACGACAGCGTTCGAGAAAAGCTGATAGTTCACAATTTGAGACTTGTGGTATACATAGCAAAAAAATTTGAAAGCTCGGGCGTCGGCATTGAGGACCTTGTTTCAATAGGAACGATAGGCCTTATCAAGGCGGTTAATACCTTTTGTCCGGAGAAAAATATTAAGCTTGCGACATACGCTTCACGCTGTATTGAAAATGAGATATTAATGCATCTTCGCAAAACAGGCTCTCAGCGCAACGAGATTTCGATTGACGAGCCGCTAAATGTTGACTGGGACGGAAATGAATTGTTGCTCTCGGATATTCTCGGCAGTGATCCCGATCTTATTAATCGTGATATCGAGCTTGAGGATGAAAAAAGTATTTTACTCAGAACGATAAACTCAATGGGAGAGCGGGAAAGAACGATAATGTCAATGCGCTTCGGGCTGAACGGTCAAAGAGAACACACGCAGAAGGAGGTTGCGGATCTTCTCGGAATTTCCCAAAGCTATATTTCGAGACTTGAAAAGAAAATCATTGCTTCATTAAAAAAGGAAATCGAAAAAGCGACCTTTGTTTAAGGAAAAGCGTGCGGTACTGTATTAAAGCTTCATGAATTTGAAGCTTCCGTAAAAGCAGGTGTCAAGAAGCTCCGAGGGCAGATGAGTGTTTTCGCAGAATGCCGAGTAAAGCTCCGTGTCCGAGCAAATTGCATTAATATTTCTCGGAATGTTCAATGATGCCTGAATCCGTCGTATTCTTTCGATGAGTCTGTCAATCGAAAAAGAAATGTCCTCGCCGGAGCGGAAAAGGCCGACCCGTCGAGCGATATCGCCGAGAGCGTCACAGCGGTTTTGTTCAAGATAATCGGGCAGGCAAATTGCCGCAGCTGTTTGTTTCTTTACGCCGAGCTTTGCAAAGAAGGATGTAATCTCGTCAAGCGTTGAGCTGCCGCAGTTCGACGAATTTCCGTAAGCCAAGACTGCGCAATACATAGCATATTGCAAGCGTGCGATTGATTTGAAATTTCCCCTGTATGCACCGACGGCATGGTTGATGATGCTTGCTGCACTTGAAAGAGCGAGTGAGGCGATAACGTAATTGTTACATGAAGCTATGGCGTCGGCCGCATAGGCCAGGCAGGACATCGCATCGTATGCAATCGTGCCCGAGGTTATCTGCATGGCAAGGTCGGGATCAAGCACAACTTCAACGGCGGAAAGGCGGTAGGTGCGGTAGTCGGCCTCGGGGAAATCGGTCATTGAGCATGAGGAAAAATACGGCACGGCGGCAAAATCAATGCCGCTTTGATATGAAATAAACATGGCGGCATCAATGAGCCATGCGCTGCCGACAGCTATGATCCTGTCGGGGTCGGTTTCGGAAATATATTTAATTGATTTTTCATAAAGCTCATCAAAAATCTTTGAGACCAAAAGCTTGATATTCGGCGTTTTTCTGCCGAGCATATCCTGAATATATCCGAGAGATTCGGTTTGCTTAACTGTTTCGGCATCGGAAAGAATCAATATGTTTTCATAGCATGACTGAGCAAATTTTTGTATGGATTCATCGCCGAAAAAAACTTTTTGCGGCAGAGATATTTCTGGCATAAAACTACACTCCTTTTTGACTTATTATTTTCAAAGAGGAGTGTTTTATTCTGAAAATTTTGATTAAATAAAAAATATTAACCAATTATAATATCAAAATAATGAAAGGAAAAATCAAATGAAAAGCTACAAAACTCAATTTGCGAGAATAACAGACGCCTTTATCGGCGTGACGGCAATCATTACAGCGGTAACACTTGTTGCTTCGGGCATTGCCGTGTCAAAAATCAATACCGAATATATGGCAACAGGAATCAAAACGGCGAAAATCGTCGCCGAAAGAGAAAATGAAGAAATATTCTTTTCGTTCGGCGGAAAAAAGTTTTCCTCTCCGAAAAATATAAAAGAAAATTTCAAAACAATCGGTTATCTTTTGCCTGCACCGTTAAACGCAGTGTATTATATATATGAAAAGGTGACGTGATTTTCTTCGTTTATTTCTTTGAAGTACGGTTTTATTATTTTGTTCGTTAGAAAAGTTGCAGAAGCTTTCCGAGCCTCACCACGGTTTACTCCAGTGCTTTTCGCAATTCTTTCAATGCTTTTTTCTCAATTCTCGAAACGTATGACCGTGAAATATTCAGCTTTTTTGAAACCTCAAGCTGCGTCATGGGACGCATGCCGTCAAGGCCGTAGCGCATCATTATAATTGATTTCTCCCTCGGGTCTTTGATTTTGCCAACCTCGGTTGAGAGCTTTTTGAGCATGGTCATTTTGTAAATATCCTCAACGATTTCGTCCTCGGTGGAGATAATATCCATCAGAGTCAGCGGATTACCTTCGCTGTCGGTATCAATCGGTTCATTGACAGAAATGTCCTGAGCCGTTTTTTTCTGTGCTCTGAACTGCATCAGAATTTCGTTCTCGATACATCTTGCAGCATAGGTGGCAAGGCGTGTGCCCTTATCGGTGTCAAAGGTGTTTATAGCTTTAATAAGCCCGATTGTACCGATTGAAATCAGGTCGTCCTGCTGCACGCTGCTCGAATAGTATTTTTTTATGATATGCGCAACCAGTCTGAGATTGTGCTCGATAAGCTCGTTTTTTGCGTTTAAATCGCCGTTTTTCATTGCTTCAAGGCATTCTCTTTCTCTCTTGGCGGAAAGGGGAGGCGGGAATGAGCCTGAGCCTGAAAGATGAAGTGCAAAAACGAAAAGATTTGATATTGTTCTTATAAGCAATTCAGCTATCATAATAATCACCGTCCGTTATAATTCTTATGTTGTGAATGTTTATTTGATAACGCAATGATTTGTATATTTATATAAAAAAATCAGCTGTCTATTGTTTAAAATGTAAAAATAGAATGCATTGTGGGCTTATATGGTTGACTTTTGCCAAAATTAAAAGTATAATGATAATGTATATAAGTGTGGAGTTGACTGCACTTTGTATAGCACTAATTTTTGGGAGGAATATTAATGGCTAAAAGCAGACGTATTCTCAGCGTGTTGCTGGCTATCCTGATGGTACTTACCATTGTTCCGGCAGGATTGATCGGCACAGCCGGTGCTGTTTCAGATGATGAGATCAGCACTTCGTCGATTGAGCTTAGCAAGAGTTTCCTTGAGAGACCCGAGATAACAATCAGCTCAACGGCAGTCATTCGTACAGCCGAAGCAGCAAATTCACAGGCTGCCGGCACAACTATTGTCAAGGCCACGGCTTCGGGCTTGCCTGAGCTTACCGGCGGCAAGGCAGACGCCTTCTATGCAGGTGAAACTCCGCAGGATCCGATGGTAGTTTTCACAACAGACAAGGCTTTGAAAGCTAACCCGACAATCACATGTTCAAATGCAAACCTTACCTTCACCGCAGCATCGGCAGGTGCATATGCGGACGGTGTTTACACCTATTCTTGGAAGGTTGCGGGCTCCAGCATTTCCGTGAAGCAGCTCAACTTTGAAGTCGGCTATACATACGAGTACACCGATGCAAACGGCAAGGTCGTAACAAAGACCTATACCGCTTATACCACAAGTGCGGTTGAGAACGTTGCTCAGCCCGGCGGTATCTCGGCTTACCGTTACCGTCAGAATCAGTTTTTTGATCATAACTGTACCAATAAAGAAAAGGTTGAATATACCGCTCGTATAGTAGGTGCAAATACTTTCGGTACATATGTCGATACAACTCAGACCGGCTGGTCAAGAGGATATTGGGATTTCAATACCGGCAGCTTTACCACAGTCAGCGGTACAGCGGCAGGCTACGGTCAAGTTAGATTTAACGACAAATCGGTAGGCGGAACTCAGAATGCCAATACAGCCAATGACTTTAACCGTCCTGTTACGGTGGCGTATGTTGACAGAAGTATGGTTGCTCTGAGCAACTATAACCTCAGATTTACAATCACTGACTTCCTCAACAGAACAGACAAATATTCCGATTATGGTATCAAGGAGTTTAAGCTCCTCACGGGTGCATCTACATTTGACGGAAATGAAGCAAGTAGCAATACCGCAGAAGCACAGCTTGTTCCCGTCAAGCCTGCCGAGTATAATGAGAGTACAAAGGAATATGACACAGTTGCAGGCGGAACGATCACCATTCCTTTTACGGGTACAACCTATGAAAAGAATGCAACAGCACTTGATAACGGAAATAAAAGTGTAGATTACACAATCGTTGTTTCTTTCGGTGATACATATAAGCACGTTTCAAGAATCCGTTCAGGTATCAACCTCAACATCGTTACATACGATAAGTCCAGCCTCCGTTCACAGATTCAGGATCTTTACAGACTTTATACTCCGACCAAGCTCATGGCTTCTGAGTCAGAGATAGGCAACAGCCCGAACTCATGGTTCTATTCGGAGGGTTGGGATCAGTACCTTGCAGCAATGAGAAATGCTCAGTTTGTTCTCAATGATCCGGATACAGATCAAAAGAAGATTGACGCTGCAACAGAGGCTTTGAGATCTGCTGTCGGAGCTCTTAAGGTTGCTACAGCCGATTACACAGAGGCAGACGCAGTTAAGGCACAGGTTAAGCAGCTTAACGCTTCTATTTATACAGATGCATCATGGTCAAGAGTTCAGACCGCTGTTTCCAACATCACTGACGGCATCAGCGTATTCTGCCAGACATACCTTGATTCTCTCGTTGAGGATCTTCGTGTTGCTATCAGCAAGCTTGAGAAGAACCCGGCAGATTATACCGAGGTCAACGACATGGTTACAATCTACGAGGGCCTCAATCCCGAACATTACACAGCCGAATCATGGCAGGTTCTTCGTGACACTGTAAATTCGGTCGATTATACACTCACGGTCGAGCAGCAGGAACTTGTTAATTCTTATGCAAGAAGCATTGATAATGCAATTAATAATCTTGTTTTTGCTCCGGCTGACTATACTGCAGTCAACGAGCAGGTTAAACGATACAATGCGGTACTTCCCGAGAAGGACTATTACACCGATCTTTCATGGAGAGCAGTACAGGCAGCTTATAACGCAATCGAGTGGGATAAGAACTGGAAGCAGCAGGAAGACGTTGACGATATGGCAACGAACCTCGAAAACGCACTCAACAGACTTAAATATAAGGATGCCGATCTTACCGCTCTTGAGGCAGCGATAGAGTCAGCAAACGGCGAACAGGAAAGCTGGTATACTCCGGAATCCTGGGCACCGTTTATCGAGGCTCTCAGTGCTGCACAGGAAGCAGCGGAAGCTGATCCGGTTTATAACATTAAGCAGCAGGAAACAATTAATAACCTCAAGGATGCACTTGTTAATGCACAGAGGGCTCTTGTTCCCGCAGACGGTGATTATTCAAAGGTATATGCCGCTATTGACGCTACAAATGATCTTGACGAAAGCATGTACACAGCTGATTCATGGCAGAATCTTCAGGACGCTATCAACGCTGTTGTGTATAACCTTACAGCTAAAGAGCAAAGTAGAATTGACGGCTTTGCAGATGCCATCAATGCAGCTATTAAGGCTCTTAAAGAAATCGGTGCAGACTACACGGCAGTCAGAGCAATCATTACCGAGTGGAATGCTATGGATAAGTCACTTTATACAGATGCCTCTGTCCTTAACGTAGCAAATACCATTAATTCAGTTAACTGGAATCTCCCGGCAAGCCAGCAGACAACGGTTGACGGTTATGTAATTGCAATTCGTGAAGCTATGAACAATCTTCAGTATAAGCCGGCAGACTACAGTGCTGTTGATGCGGCAATGAAGAATGTTGAAAAAGCTAAGAATATCCAGGCTGCTTTCGCAACAGCTCATAACGGATATTCATACTACACCAAGGAGTCATATGACGCTCTCATCGCAACAACAAATTATCAGAAGGGTCTCGATATCAGATATCAGGAGACTGTTAACGGTTATGCAACCGCAATCAACAATGCTCTTCTGAATCTTACGCCGAACGCCGCCGATTATTCGGCAGTTAGAGCTGCATTGGATAAGATTCCGGCAGACTTTGAAAATGGCGTTTATACCGACGAGTCGGCCGCAGAGGTTTTGGCCGCTAAGCTTGCTGTTGATGAGTCACTTACAACAGAAAATCAGGATACGGTAGACGGATACGTAAAGGATATCGAGACTGCAATTGCAGGTCTTAAATATAAGAGTGCGGATTACTCTAAGGTAGAGGCTGAGAAGGATCTTATTCCCAAAGACCTCACACCTTATACTCAGACCTCTGTTGACAATCTCAGAAATGTTCTTGCAGGTATAAACTATAATCTTGATATCAACCATCAGGCAGAGGTTGACGCTTTTGCAGATGCCATTAAGGCTGCAAGAGAGGCTCTTGAGCTTGACCTTGCCGACTACACAAAGGTAAAGGAAGCTAAGGCAAAGGCCGAGGAAGCTATCAAGGATACTAACTACACAGACGAAAGCATTAATGCAGTTAAGGCTGCAATCGCAAATGTTGTTGAAGGTCTCCCGAAGGCTGAGCAGGCAACAGTTGACGGCTATGCAACCGCAATTGATGATGCAGTTTCTCGTTTGACAGATAAGCCGCTTGATCTCACAAGCTACAATAAGGCACTTGAAGGCGTTCCCGAGAAGATCGACAACTACACAGATGCTTCCGTGAAGCTTTATACCGATGCTCTTGCAGCGGCAGACAGCTTCAAGCTTACAAAGAACTCCATCAGAAACCAGACAGAGTTTGAGGTTCTTGTTTCGGCTCTCGATGCAGCAATCAAGGCTCTCAAGCTTAAGGACGCTGATTATTCGGCAGTCAGAGCAGCAAAAGAGGCTAAGGATGAGCTTTATAAATCCGGATTGTACAAGACTGCTTCACTCACAGCTTATGATGAGCTTATCGCTTCAATCAACTGGAACCTCTCAATAGAGGATCAGGCAACAGTTGACGGCTATGCAAAGGCAATCGCTGAGTTTGTATTTGAGTACAAGAACGCCGATTATACCGCACTCGATGCAGCTATCGAAGCAAAGAATACGGAGATCGCAAAGAACCTTTACACAGATGATTCTGTTGCAGGCTTCAATACACTTGTTAACGGCTTTGACCGTACACTCACGATTGACAAGCAGAGCACTGTTAACGATTATGTAAACAGCGTAAACAACTATAAGTTCACTTATAAGCCGGCTGATTACACAAAGCTTGACGCACTCATCGCAGAGGTTGAGGCTCTTGATTCATCACTTTATACAAACTACGATGAAATCTATAACACCTACATCTTCGACTATCTCCTTTCCTACATCCCGTCTCACAGGGATTACAACATCACGGAGCAGGATAAGGTAGACGAGATGCAGTCAACTCTCCAGAGCTATGTTGATATGCTTATCCTCAAGGATCAGAAGGTAGCAA
>ULKN01024526.1_pt1 | contig 31096 bp, 32 predicted proteins | sample 1951171 | NCBI WGS metagenome assembly ULKN01 (sample SAMEA4835502, study PRJEB28245) | human gut metagenome | biome: gut microbiome; material: fecal sample | place: Denmark | collected 2008
TAGAAAAGTTTGTTATCGCTAATTATCCAGGTGATAATGATGAGGAACGTATTGAGGCAATGACGGCAGATATAAGAAAGCATTTTGCTAGCATTGACTTCTATAGACGTTTCTTGCAAGAATGCTTTGTGCATAAAGATGGGGATAATACTTTGGATGAGTATCTAAAGCGTAATCGTTTAGCACATAATTAAGTTTAATTTAAAGGAGTGCGCTTAGGCAATCCTTCACCCTAAAAGATAATAAAATAACTTTTTCAAAAACAGATACGTGTAACTACTTGTAAAATAGTGGGGACGCTGTAATGGTGATATACAAAAATTAATGAATATAATAATAGAAAAGAAAAGATGTTCTGGATGTGGCGCATGTATGGCTTCTTGCCCTAAAGAGGCAATAAGTATGCTGCGTGATTCTGAAGGTTTTGATTTTCCACATATAGATCAAACTTTGTGCATTGACTGTGGTCTTTGTCAAAAAGTCTGTCCGCCATTACATTACGAGGATAGGACAAAAACACGATTGGACAAAAATAGTGTGCAAAGGGGATTTGCAGCCCGGAATAAGAATTATGAGCAGCGCCTCGTTAGTTCTTCTGGTAGTATTTTTGCTGTCTTAGCCCAATATGTATTATCGTTGAGAGGTGCTGTTGTTGGGGTTGCTTATGATGATAAATTCAATGCAGAATATAAAATTATAGAGAATGACGCAGAACTGCCACTTATTCAAGGTTCTAAATATCTCCAATGCAAACCAAGTAGGGAAATCTTTAAGAAGATACGGGAAATACTTAAAACAGGCAGGATAGTCTTGTTTTCAGGTTTAGCTTGTCAAGTAGAAGGCCTGCATACTTTCTTAAGAAAAGATTATGATAATCTTGTTTGTATTGATTTGATATGTATGGGTATCCCGTCTGCTGAAGTCTGGCAAATTTACTTGAATACCTATTTTAAAGGAGAAAAAATCCTAAACGTCAATTTCAAGGAAAAAAGCGTAGGATGGAATCATTTTAATCTTGCCATTACTACCGACAAGCAGGATTTTAAGCAATGGGGTATGATTAATCCATACTTTAAGAGCATGTTTAATACTTATAGCATGCGCCGTTCTTGTTTTGTCTGTCCTTTTAAGCGAATTGAAAGAGAAGCGGATATAACTTTAGCTGATTGTTGGGGAGCCAGTCGTCTGGTACCTCAAATAGATGATAACAAAGGCCTTTCTTCTGTTATTGTTCATTCAGATAAAGGACTTTCTTTGTGGTCTCAGGTTACATCTATGGTAGATTGCGTTGAATTACCTTTGGAGGAAATTATCAGCGGAAATACCAATATGATAGAAAACCGGACATGTGACTATAAAAACCGAAGAGTCTTCTATAAGTTGCTTCTTTCTAAGCATCCACAAAAAGCATTTCAGTTTGCAGAACGGCAAGGAGTTGCAAAGAAGCCAAATATATTTCGCCGAATAATTAATAAATTGAAATCTATATTGAAAAAGTTATTTAGATTATGAACATAAAGAAATGGCTTAACCCTAAGAATTGGGTTATAAATAATGAGTATTTTAGAGAGACGTATGATTATGATTTAAAGTTTAATGCGTCTTTTCGCGGTAAAGATGAATTGTCCAAAATAGATTTGAAGTTGTTGCAAATTCGCTATCTAAAATACTATCGTTTGGCTCAGGCTTCCAAGGGTTCTGTATGGGAACGATATTATATGCATAAGCTTATCTGGTTTAGTGAATATACAGGCATTATGCTGTATGAGAACATGAACATTCCAAAGGGGTTGATTATAGGACATCCTGGCACCGTAGTTATTAATGGGAATGCTAAGTTTCAAGGCAATTTGATGCTTACCCATGGTGTTACTATAGGCAGAGATATACGAGGTAACCATGCTGGCACTCCAAAATTTGGAAAGAATGTTTGTATTCGTTGCAACTCTACAGTAGTGGGAGGCATAACGATTGGAGATGATGTATTGATAGCACCAAATACGTTTGTCAATTTTGACGTGCCATCGCATTCCATAGTAATTGGAAATCCTGCATCAATTCATCATCGAGATAACGCAACAGAAGGTCATATCGGAATAGTAAAATGAACATTAGTTTAATAATTGTCATAAGCCTTTTGGTTATATTGGGCTTGTTATATGTGATTCTGAACATATTATATCGTCACTCTGAATCTTATAAAAACAGAAATGTTACTAAAAGAAGATTCTTTGACGGAGTTCCAAATAATTTGAAGGTTGTTAATTTCGGAAGTAACTATATGATGTATGCTTTCGATAATTATAGAGAGTTGAATATTTCCGGGTTTAATTTTTCAATGCCAGCCCAAAGTTTGGAAATTGATGACGCTTTATTACATCAATATTCCTCGCATTTTTCTAAAGAATGTATTGTTATTTTTGGTGTTGCCGCTTGTGTTCCTTTTTACGGATACTCTTATTGTAACGATCCTGAAAAATATTATGACATTATAAAGAGTAGTTTCCTTCCTTCATGGAAACTCAAATCTACTCTTAAAGCTTTTTTCCCTTTAAGGCTTAAACAATGGAGATTAGTAAAAGGATTGATTTATAAAGAAGGTCCCATTACTGAAATATCTGCATTTACAAAGCAAATAGAAGATGTAGCTTCTTGTAAAAAAGCTATGAACAATTATGCAATGGGTTGGCAGAATATGTTTCATTTTAAAAGTTTAAAGCAAACTGATTTCGATAAAGACCAGCTTGAGAGTTTAAATAAGAACACTATTGTATTGAAAAGAATGTTCTCATTCTGCAAGGAAAAAGGTTTTATACCAGTAGTTTTAATTCCTCCTTTTGGAAAGGAACTGAATCAATATTATTCTGAAGATTTCATTTCGGCAAGTTTGAAAAAGTGTCTAAAACAGGCAGGGCAAGATGTTCCTGTATTTGATTATAGAACACATTCAAGTTTTCAAGAACATCCCAATCTGTTTTTTGATGGTGCTTTTTCACTGAATAAACGAGGAAGTCTAAAAATGATGAAACTCTTCTTTGAAGAATTGAAGAACAATAATATAATAAAATCATATCAAGATTTATATAAATGAAAAAAATATTCGCACGATTCAAGCGTATAGACAATAGGCTGCGACCTTTACCTTATACAGAATTGCTTAAAGATAGTTATTCTACAGGAAGTGTAGTGGGGGGAAGCCTTAAGAATAAGACGATACTCATAACAGGAGCCTCAAGCGGTATCGGTTTGGCAATGGCTCGCAGATTTTTAGTTGAAGGCTGTAATGTTATAATATCAGGCAGAACAGAGTCTAAATTATTGTCGGCAATTTCATATTTAAAGCAGAAAGGTTGTGATCATGTGACGTATTGCTTAATGGATCAGTTGAAGGACTCAGAGTTGTATGCTACATCACAAAATATATTTAAACAGTTTAAAGTCAATGTGTTAATCAATAATGCCGGAATTTTTAAAAATACAGATAGAGATGGACGATTCCAATCTGTAGATGCTGAAGATTATTGGCCAGGCATGAATACAAATTTGAAGAGTAGCTTGCTGCTTTCACTATCTTTTGTTGATTATTGCAAAGAAGCAGAGATTAAAGGTCATATATTAAACACTTCATCCGTTTGTGGATTGTTTGAAAGTTATGGAATAACTCCTTATGGCATATCCAAAGCTGGTGTAATAGAAATGACAAAACAGCTTGCCTTTGCATATAAAGGCATAGTTACTTGTAATTCAATAGCACCAGGTTCTGTAGCAACAGTTATGGGTGACTTACATACAGGCAGTAACATCGCATCTTACAGTTCTTGCAATCGTCATGTAACTATGGCAGAAGAAATTGCAAGTCTTGCAGCTCTTATGTGTACTGATGATATGTCAGAAAAACTAAATGGTCAAACAATAAAGGCTTGCGCCTGCGAAAAGTTTTAGCTTATGATTGGCAAAATAAAAAAACTCCTTTTGCTGCCTTTTACAAAGGTTTGTTATGTTGAAAGCATTTTTGATAAAGGACTTTATGAAAATAATGAGAAGAGCCATGCTGGTTCTTCTTTGGAAGATAGTAATGTCCTCGTTGTTACGAACAATGAAAGCATTAAAGATAAGGTCAGTTCACTTTTAAAAGAAGAAAAATGCTATTTTCAGTTCATGGACATGACATCTCTGTCCAAGAAAGAAGATATAACGATTGCATGTAACCAATTAGGCATATATGATCATATCATAAACATAATTGAAATGAAATCCAATGATCATCTTATGACACAGGATATACATTTTAACAGTGATGATATTTTATATTCTCTTTATCGATTGTTACAAATAGAGACGGACTATTTTGTACAATACAATAAATATGCAACATTGACAACAGCTTTTAAATGTGATAAGTCTTTGGAAGGAGAAATCGTTTCATCATCAGTATCTCATTTAATAAATGGATTGTCAAAGCCATTGTCAAATCACGGATTAGTAGAAAATGGACTCACTGCCACAACCGCAGTATCAGATGAGACAATTATAAATACGGCTATTTTTCTATCAAGCAAATATGGTCAAATAATGGCTGGAGAAACATTAAGACTTAAATAAAATGGAAAATTCAAGAACAAGAAATTCTATATATAATTTTGGTTCAAGCTTATTGGTTAAGGTTCTGCAGTTGGGGCTTTCCTTTGCAAGCCGAACGGTTTTTATATATGTATTGGGTGCTGCTTATTTAGGCTTAAATGGCTTATTTAGCAACATTTTATCCTTCCTCTCATTATCCGAATTAGGAATTGGTTCAGCAATAGCCTTCCTTCTTTACAAACCAGTAGCCTCAAATGATATACACGAAATCAAAATTATAATGAAATTCTACAAAAAGTGTTTTCATTATATTGGTTTTGCCATTATTGGTTTAGGTTTGTGTTTACTTCCTTTCCTGAACAAGATGGTAAATCTGAATCAGCCAATACCAGAAAATTTGTATCTGGTTTATGTGCTGTTTTTAATGCAGTCTGCCATTTCATATTTTTTCGCTGGTTATAAACAGGCTCTCCTTGGGGCCAATCAAAAAAGTTATATTTTAACAAAGTACACTGCATTTTTCAGTATTGCTTCTGTTGTTTTGGATATTATAGTTCTTTTGATATTTAGAAATTTCATTGTTTATTTATCTGCAAAAATTGGGTTGGCAATTATTCAAAATTTGGTAAATGCATGGAAGCTTGATAAGGTTTATCCCTATCTTGCAGAAAAAGTTGAAGGAACATTATCACATGAACAGATAAAAGGAATATTTAAAAATGTATATTCTGTATTTGTTTTTAGATTAGGTTCATTGCTGTTCAATTCTGTTACAAATATAGTAACATCTATTGTTGTGGGAACCATAGTTGTTGGTTATTACAGCAATTATACCATGGTCGTATCTCAACTTGAAGGATTGTTCATGATGGCTATTGGAGCTATTGCAGCAGGAGTTGGCAATGTAATGGTAGTAGAGACGAAACAACGCCAATATCAGATATATAAAAAGCTAAATCTTCTCACATTCTTTATTTATGCGTTGTTCAGCGTTTGTTGCGTTCAATTGCTTAATTCATTCATACACCTTTGGTTAGGTAAAATAGGATCAGAATATACCTTGAGCCAATTTGTTGTTATTCTTATTGTTGCAAATATGTACACAAATTGTTCTTGTCAGGTTTTGGAAAAGTTTCGTACAGCAAGTGGAAATTTCCAAATAGGAAGAGAATTGCAGGTTGTAGGAGGCTTTACCAATATTTTACTGTCTGTTATATTAGCAAAATGTTGGGGCTTTGAGGGTGTGCTGATTTCTCCATTCTTATGCAAAATCTTTATTACTGTAACCCCTTTTGTCGTACGAATCGGCAAAACTGTTTTTTGTAGGACGTATAAGCAAATGTTATGGGAATATTATTCTCAAATGTTATTTGTTATTTTGGTATGCTTATTAACATGGTTTGCATGTAAGCCTTTTCATGAGGCGTCTATATTAGATTTCATTTTTGAAATATTAATAACATTCGCAATAGCTATCATTAGCTTTGTTGTTGTATTTCATAGAAAAGCAGAATATAAAGAGCTTGTGACTCCTATTTTACATAAATTCAAATTAAAAAGATAATTTAATCAATATAGAAATGAACATATTAATAATAAATCAACCACCATTTAATCGTGGTGATGAATCTGCTCACAAGGGGCTTATACGTACATTGCTGAAGCGTTTTCCTGATACCAAAATAAAAGTAATGCACGAGGCTTGTCTTTCAGAGTCATATAGACAATATGCAGTAAGGGATAAGCGTGTTGAATATTTTAGCGAAGTTGAAGGATGTATAAAATTTCCACGTTTTCGCAATTATGACGTATATACAAATCATACATGGTTATGGAAATGGCACCCTACTTACCGAAGGATGGAGCGTATATATAAGTGGGCAGATATCGTAGTTTGTGCTCCTGGCGGTATATGCATGGGAGGCTTTCAGGATTGGAATCATCTCTATCATCTTCGTTTGGCACAACTGTTTAAACGCCCTTTGGCATACTATGGTCGTTCTTTCGGACCTTTCCCAACTGAAACTGAGCGCAATCGTCAGTTTAAGAAGATAAGTCTTGATATGCTGCATTATTTTGGATATCTATCTATTCGTGACCATAAAACAGAATTGTTGGCAAATGAGTTGAATATACCATATATTTCTACTATTGATTCGGCTTTCTTAGATTCCCCAAAGGTAGAGATTCCTTATGAGTTAAAATCAGTTGTTGGTGATAAGCCTTATATGGTTTTTGTTCCTAACTATCTGCTTTGGCATTATGCTTACAAAGGAAGAATTAGTCATGAGACAGTTATCAATTTCTATTGTAAAGTAATGGATGAGATATGGGCAGCCAATCCTGAATTGAATATATTGATGTTGCCTCAGCTGTTCTGTGGAAGGGAATATGCTTTAAATGATGTTGAATTATTCCGTGACTTAGCTAAAGCTAAAAATGATAGCCGCATCATCATTACTGCAGACTGCTATAGCAGCGATATTCAGCAAACACTTATCAGTAAAGCAAAATATGTGATAGGAGCTCGTTATCATTCTATCGTCTTTGCTCTCAATCAAGGCGTCCCTTGCATTGCTTTAAGTTATGAACATAAGATGGATGGTTTGCTTGAAACATTGGGTAAGACTGAATGGTGTATAGAGTTTAGTAAAACTCTGGATTCAGAAGAGAACCAAGAAAAATGTTTAGAGCAAATTAGAAAGTTGATTCCTTCATTGAAGCCTGATACTGATGCTCAGAAGAAAGCAAAACTTATTGCACAAAAAGGTATGGATAAATTTGTTGAGTTCGTTCAAAAAACTCAGGCTGCTATATAATGAAAGCTTATAACACTTCTGTCAATTATCTGAAAGCATTAGGAATATCCCTTATGGTGTTAGGGCATTCTGGTATCATTGATCATGAAATATCTTTCATCTATATGTTCCACATGCCACTCTTCTTCATCGTTTCCGGCTATTGTTTTAAAGAAAAATATCTGTCTGCTCCTCGGCAATACATATATAATAAGGTGAAGGGTATCTATTGGCCGTATGTGAAATGGAGTTTACTATTCCTGTTACTGCACAATGTATGCTTCAACCTGCATCTTTATAGCAATCAATATGGATGGAAAGAATATGTATCTCATCTCTATGCTCCCTCAGTGTTTTTAAACCTTGCAACATCTATCATATTCAAGATGCATGGACATGAGCAACTTCTTGGTGGCTATTGGTTTATGAATGCTTTGTTTTTCGGATCTCTCATTGTATGGCTTGTAATCCGATATGTAAAGCAACCGCTATGTGGGGGGGCAATTTTGATAGTTATATGTACTGTTTTAAATAAAACGTGTTGGCAGATTCCATTCATTAATATCTCATCGCAAGCCTTTGCCGCAGGTTTATTGATATATATCGGCTATAGTCTGGCAAAGTATAGGATAAAGCCTTTCAACTATTGGCAAATAGCTTTGTCGCTATCAATAACATTAATAGGCTCCTTTGTTTGGAATATGGCTATGGATCAGAATTCATATAGCAACAAGCGGTTTATTCCATATATTATAACCGCAGTACTTGCTTCATGGAGTTTCTATTCTTTGTTTGATAAGATGAAATCTTCTCAAGGGAAATGTGCCAAAATCTTAGACTTCATAGGAAAGAATACCCTTACGATTCTTACATGGCATTTCCTTACTTTCAAACTGGTTTCATTAGTGACTATAGGTATCTATGATTTGCCAATAGAAAGGCTTGCAGAATTTCCTGTTATCACAGAATATTCGCAACAGGGATGGTGGATAGCTTACTTCATTGTAGCAATGGTAGTGACATGTGGAATTGCTTATTGCAATAAATGGATAAAAAATAATTGGTTAAAACTATAATTTTAATTATTGCTGTTCGAGTTTTACCAGATATAAATAAATCAAATTAATTAATGAATGTCTATGAACATTAAAGATTTGACCTTAAAAAATGTAGGACCTTTTAAGGAAATGCATTTAGATTTTCCTTGTACTCCAAATGCAAGTGGGAAACTTCCTGTAACTCTAATTACAGGAGAGAATGGAACAGGAAAGTCTATTATTATAGACTCTTTACGTATGTTGTTTAAGGGATTGTGGGGAATTGATAGAAATATTATTGCTGATCAACATGATTTCAAAATGGCTATGACATTGAGTGTTGATGAGCAGGATAAAACAATAGAGGCAACATCTTTCAAAGAAAAAAATGGCAGAAATGAGTTAGATACAAATGATTTTGAATATTCAAAATCATTTTCAAACTTAGACGATCAACCCATAAAAAATTATGTTTTAGATTATTGGAGCCCAGATTTGTCAACGGATAAGTTTGATATAAAGAGCCTTAATATCATAAAGGTTGATAAACCTTTGGAAACATCTTTTGAAAGGGTTTTTAATAATTATGATATAAATCAATTTATTTGTTGGGTTGATTATCTAAGAGGTAGTCAAAATGAGACTGAAAGAAAGATCGGTGAAGTGCTTTACTCAATATTGTCAGATATGATTACTGATTGTTTGGCTGTTGGTAAGTTTAAGTATGTGTCAAGAGCAAACTTAAAACCGATAGTAGAGGTTCGAGGAAAAGAACTATCTATCGAAAAGTTGAGTATGGGAAATCTTTTAATCCTTACACATTTGGTTAGAACTTTATACAGAGCTTATGGTATTTGTTGTTTAACTAATCGCCCTATAGACCAGATTGGTGAGATAGATGGAGTGTTGTTGATTGATGAAATCGAGAATCATTTACATCCGAAGTGGCAAAAGAAAGTAATAGGGTTAATTCAAAAGTATTTTCCAAAGTTGCAACTGATAATTACAACTCATTCTCCATTTGTTATTTCTTCTGTGGATAATCCAAAAATCTTTGTGTGTGAGTCTATGGATGATTGTTCGCAAGTTAGAGATATTTCTGATAATTATTCAAATATGCCTGTTGATGAGGTGTTAATGAGCCAAGTCTTTGGTGTAGGGCCATTTGGTGAAAAAATAACTAAATTAATGGCTGACAGAGAAAAGGCAATGCAAGATGGGGATGGGGAGCTTAAAAAGGAAATAGAACAAAAACTTCTTCAATTAAATCAAGCGTATTTTTCTTTTTATCAGCTTGGTGAGCAATTAGGATTAAATTAGGTATGAGACATATAGAAAGACTGTATAAACCAGAAATACTGATTAAAAAAGAGAAAGAATGGACAGAAAAGTTTATTCAAAGTGGAAAGGCACGCCCCAGTTCTAAACAATATGCCCATAAGGATATACTTGATGCTTTGATGAATATTTCTCATGGAAAATGCTTCTATAGTGAAAAGAAGATAGAAGGTCTTCCTAAGGAAGTTGATCATTTGGTGGAAGTCTCAATAGATAAAAGTAAGGCTTTTGAATGGAGCAATTTGTACCTATCCACTAAGGAATGTAATGATGGGCGTCCTACAGAGAATGATATATCTAAGGATGAAGTTTTGAATCCTTGTTTGGATAGTGATGAAGAAATTCAAAAACATTTGACTTTTGATAATGAACGTGCTACTCCCAAAGATAATTCTGAAAAAGGCAGAAAAACAATCATGAAATTCAAATTGAATTCAGAGTTGTTGCTGTTTCAAAGAATGAAGCATCTTCAGGGAATATGCGATTTTGTTTTTTCTTTAAATAAGAATAGGCAGGAAGAATCTCGTTCTGATTTTACGGAAAAAGAGAAGGTAGCCATCAAAGCCTTTGCAAATCCCGATAATGCTTTTAGTTTAATGTCTGAAATGTATTTGCGCAACCAACTTCCTTGGTTGTGGACTTAATAAAGAAAATGTTGGTATACAAAGAGTTAAAAAATGGTTTTGATTTGGCATTGGAGAATGCACGAGACTTGTTTGACGAAGCTAAGGGATTGGCTATATTTGAACATTATTCGAGGACTTATACTTTGTATCAACTGTCTATAGAAGAAGTCGGTAAATGTATTATACTTTTACGTGCGCTTATAGAAGGTTCGCTTGGTGTAAATATAGACTATCATTATTTAAAATCATTGGGCTATTTTGACCACCAATCAAAAACAAGAACTTCATTAGGGGCAGAAAGTGTCATGTTGAAGTTCTTTGAGAAAAATACAGGACATGGTGTTACGGAGTTTTTAAAAGAATTGAAATATGAAGCTCAGCATGTAAAAGATATTAATGCGTTAAAAAACGAGAGTTTGTATGTTGGTTTCAATGGAAATAAATTCGTCGCTCCCAAAAGTGTTATCAACAAAGAAATGGTAGATGATATTGCTTTTAAAGCAGATATACGCATTCATGCAATCATTCCCATGTTTCCAACAGAAGAACAATTAGACGAAATTGTAGAATTTTTAAAGCAAAATAAAAATGAATAATCCATTAGTATCAGTAATAATTCCAAATTATTGTCATGCTCGTTATCTTGACGAGCGCATAACATCTGTCTTGAATCAGACTTATCAGAATTTTGAGGTTATCATCTTGGATGACTGCTCACCTGATGATGGAGCAAGTAAAGCCGTAATAGAGAAATATAGAGATAATACTCATGTTTCTCAAATAGTTTATAATGAAGTAAACTCAGGTAGCACATTCAAGCAATGGGAAAAGGGATTTCAACTTTCTAAGGGAGAATTGGTGTGGATTGCTGAGAGCGATGATAAATGTGAACCCGACTTATTGGAAAAACTTGTTGATGCTTTCCAAAAATATGATAATGTAGTTGTGTCTTATTGTTCCTCGAAGATTATAGATGGAGAAGGAAAGGATAAAAAAGTTCCGTTGGTAGGCAACGTTTCCAAAGAGTTTTACAATGGAAAGCAATTTATAAGTCAAGAGATGTCATGGTGCAACAGTATTCCTAATGCCAGTGCTGTGGTTTTCCGCAAAGAGGCAGCTTTGCAGATAGATAAACAATATATGAATTATGTTGCCGCAGGTGATAGACTGTTTTGGATAGAGTTATGTGAACATGGCAATGTCTTTCATACAAAGGAACCTTTGAATTATTTCCGTAAACATGGTGATAATGTGACTCCTCGTTGTTATCGAAATGGTACTACTTTTGTGGAGGACGAAAAGATAAATTGTTATTTGGAAAAGAAGCATTATCTTTCTTTTATGCAGATTGTCGGTGCAAGATATCATTATCAATCAATGGCAAAGGGTATTGCCTTTGATTCGAAAGACATACGTCAAAAAGTTGTAAGGTGTTGGTCAAAACATGGCTTGTATAACTATACCTTTCTAACCTGTTTCTTTAAGTTATATAATATTGTACGCTATAAGCATGGAAAATAATTTGGAGATAACTATCGGCATCCCTGTTTATCATGTGGAAAAGTATATTGAGAAGTCTTTGAAATCTGCGTTAAATCAAGACTTCAAATTACCTTATGAAATTATTGTCGTTGATGACAGGGGAACTGATGGAAGCATGGAACTTGTCAAACAGATTGTTGAATCGCATGAACGTGGTGAGATTGTGCGAATTATTCGTCATGAGGAAAACAAAGGCCTCGGAGAGGCAAGAAATACCATTATTCGCAACGCAAAGGGCAAGTATTTGTACTTTTTGGATAGCGATGATTGGATGTTTGACAATGCCTTGTCTGTGTTATATGAAGAAGCGGAGAAGTCGCAAGCGGAAATAACTTGTGGGTCAACGCAGCAAAAAATGGAATTGACCGGTAAGCAAGCTATTTATTTTCAATATGCCGGTGGAGTATATGAACATGAGGCTGTGGGGGCTTGGATGATAGCGCATGGTATTTGGATTGCCACTACAGCTTGGAATAAGTTATATCGAATGGATTTTATCAGGAAATATGATATTCATACGATTCATAGAATAACAGAAGACCAATGGCTCAGTTATACTTCGTGGTTATATGCTCGCAAGATAGCGCTTGTGTCACAAATTACTATGTGCTACAATATTCGCGAATCTTCCATCATGTATTCTATACATGGAAGACAAGGCTCGGAAGATACTATCATTATATGCTGTGAAATTATAAATAAGTTATTTCATTTAATACAAGAAAAATTTCAAAAAGTCAGTGGGGCTTATGACCTTTACTATAAGGCTATAAGAGCTAATATGGCAATTTTACAGAGTTCTCTTTACAGTGATGAGCAATTGGTGAGGATGTCAGTCTTGTTAAGACATGTGGCAATTAGAGTTCCTTCTATGTTTGCTTTATGCCAAAGGCGTAATCGTTTTATCTATTTATGTTCTAAAATATATGATAGGGCATTTACTTTTTGTAGTTACGACAGATTGTATTGTAAGTGGTTTAGTAAGTAACTATAGACATTTTGTCTTTTCATTGCAATTTTATGAATTTTCAAAAACAATTTGATACGATAACAGGTGCTCTCAACATCTTTGATATGTCATACCTCGTTTCTGGTGCAGCGATGTTGGCGGTGCTTGTTTATGCATTTTCTGGCTTTCGTGATTTTGTATTTCACGACGATCAAGTTACGCTTTCTGTATTCGTGTGTATTGTGATTACATACATATTGGGTATGATATGCTGGGTTGCTGGCAAGCAAATTCGTTATTGTTGCATAAATTCACATGAAGATACTGTGAAGGAAAAGGTAAGGAAAGCATTGGATAGTCTTCCACAATTTCCCCAGATTGCAAAAATAAAAGGCATGGGGATGGATATGGCATATTCTTATATGTGGATGAAATTGGATAAGTCTGATAATGCAGATTGCAGAAGTAGGTTTTTGTATATTTCTCGTTTTTGGGTGTTGAGAGCTATTTATGAAGGGTTGATACCTTCTGTGATTGTTCTTGGATTTGTCTTATTTGCAAAGTGCCAAACAATAGTTGTATGTTCTGCATTATGCAAAGGGCATGGTCTTAAAACTGTTATATTGTGCTTAGCAAAAGCCATAGGAATAACATGGTTGTATAACTACATCTTATTTTTGGTGATTTTTTGCCTGATGTTTTTTGTTGGCTATCTTTTAGCAAAAGAGGCTAAAAGATGTGTCGAAACCCAAATTCGTGAAGTGGTTGTTGCTTATTATATTTTTTTTGTAGATATTGCTCCTGCAAAAAAATCTGGAGCAGTACACAACGACCGTGTAAACTATCACTTGTTGAGGCAAAAACTTAATTTCTTGTCGAAGGATTCTAAATTTCATTGGATATCTCATTTGGTGACAGACAAATTAGAACTTGATGCGGAGTATCTGCACGATAAAAAAGCTGATTTGTGTAAAAAGCCAATAACAGAGACTCTTATTGTCACATTGCACTTGAATGTCAAAAATCTTACAGCAAGTAAACGTGTTAAGCGATGTGATAATTGCCAGAGCCATTTAGAGAAAGGATATATTGACGTGGATATCATGGGAGACTCTGAATATGAATGCTCAACAAATTCCAATGAGTGTACATTACTTTGTTGGTGGATGATGAAGAAACATGAATGGTTGATTCCTGAGTTAAAGGCTTTAAATGACTATCTGTTTTCTGTAAATAATTCTCTGATTCGGACAGCAATAAAGTTAAGAATCTGCTATGATGATGCAATGAAGTTAGATGCGGATTTGCTTGACAGTGTATTTGAGTATTTGCAAGAGAAAGATTGTGATGTATAAAAATAATATCTATGTCTAAAATTAGAGTTTTATATTATATGCCTGTAGCATATAGTACACTTCAAGATCGCTTATCTTGGGTAAAAGAGCATAAGTTTAGAGGAGAACTTATGTATTGCATAATAGATACAGAAAAATACGGCTGTACAGTTTGGGCTCCAGAAACAAAAAGATATGGTGTTGCTTCCAAAAAACTAAATCTGTATTATAGTTGGCAATTGATAAGAACGGCTAAGCAATATGATGTCATTTATTCCCCTTATTACCAAGGATTAGAATGGCTGATTTATTTGAAGGCTGTAGGGCTGTTTAGAAAGAAAATCGTTGTTTGGCACCATAATCCTATAGAAGATGTGCCAAAGAAGTTCCTTTCTCGTTTAAAAAGAAAGCTATTCTTTAGAGGATGTGACGCTCTCTTGTTTTTTACAAAGACACTCAGGGGGCTTAGCTTAAACAAAGGATGTCCTTCTGATAAACTGTTTGTTGTAGATTGGGGACCAGATATGGAATATTTTGATAATATCCGTTTAAAATACTCTACATGCAAAGGGAACTACTTGATGTCGGGTAGTGACTCTCGGGATTTTGAATCTGCGATAGATGCTTTTTCAAAAGAATCGGCTATTTCTTTTGATGTCTATCCTCCTTCTGATAAATTGTATGAGAAGTATAGAAGTCGCTATGATAACATACAAGTTTTCAAGTTGGAACATAATAACGTCGGTTATGAAAAAGTAGCTAAAGCTACAGCAGATAGCAAAGCTGTCATAATCATAACAAAGCCAGTACGAGGACGCAAACTTCCATCTGGTCTTACGTCTATCTGTGAAGCTGTCGCTTTAGGAAAGCCTTGCATCATTACCGATAATCCATATTTTAGTGATGAAATGCGTCATGCTGGGTTTGCTAAATTTGTGAAAGTTGGGGATGTTGAGGGCATCAGGAAAGCTATTGTGGAATTGGAGGAAAACCCAGAATTGAGGCTGCAAATGTCAGAGGCTGCTCTTGCCTACGCTCGAAAGTATAGTTCGGAGAATACTGCAAAACAATTAGTTGAAATCTTTAAAAATGTATTGAAAAAATGATGATAGAAAAAATTGTATTCCATTTTAGAACGTATTGAGCGTAAGGCGCAATGGAACAAATATCAGGCATTAAGGGGACAGTTTAAGGCTATAGGAAAATCATCGGAATTCTTTTATATGGATTACGAAGTTCTGAATCCGGAGAATATTGAAATTGGTGATAATTGTGGCTTTGGACGTTTTGTTCGTTTGTGTACTTATAATAATTATGCGAATCAAAAATTTTATCCAAAGTTGAAAATCGGTAACCAAGTTACTTTTGGAAATGAAATACACATAGGTTGCATAGATAATGTTAGTATTGGAAATGGAACTTTATTGGCTTCAAGAATCTTTATAACAGATCATTTTCATGGTTCTGTAAATAAATCTGATATTCTTACCCCCCATCTAAACGACCATTGTCAAGCAAACCTGTTTGTATCGGAAACAACGTTTGGATAGGTGAAGGTGTGTGTGTGTTATGCCTGGTGTAACGATAGGTGATAATGTAATAATAGGTGCTAATGCTGTTGTGACTCATAGTTTCCCTAAAAATGTTGTCATAGCAGGAGTACCTGCAAAAATCATAAAAACATTAGATGGTAATGATTAAACAAGGATTGGTTAGTATAATTACTCCATGTTATAATGGTGAAAAGTTAATCCATAGACTTTTAGATTCCATTTTGTCTCAAGACTATCCTTCTATAGAAATGATAATTGTAGATGATGGTTCTAAAGATAAAACACATGATGTAATAGAAAACTATATAAATAAATTTAAACAAAAAGGGTATAGCTTGTTGTACTTGTATCAAGATAATGCTGGGCAGGCTGCAGCCATAAATAAGGCTTTGCCTGAAGTTAATGGCGAATTCTTGGTTTGGCCTGATGCTGATGACTATTATTCTTGTTGTACTTCTATATCCGAGATGGTAAAGGCTTTCTGTTCACTTGATGATTCTTATGGGATTGTTAGATGTGAGGAGTCTTTTGTTAGTGAAGAAGATTTGAGCTGTGTTGGTGAGCAAAAATACAAAACTCATAAAACACACATTTTTGAAGAATATTTTACTGCTGGTGAATCAGTTGCTGTAACTGGCTCACACATGATAAGAACAAAGATGCTTGATGTGGTTAATCCGGAAAGACATATTTTTGATGGAAGGGCTCCACAAAATTTCCAAATAATACTTCCGTTATGTTATTCTTATAAAATATTTACTCTTCCAAAGATACTTTTTGCCAGGCTAATAAGAAAGGATTCCCATTCTCGTTGTGCTGAGAGTTATGAAAAACATTTCGATGACTTTGAAGGCTATCAAGAAATCATGGATAATACTTTTTTGTCCATTGAGGCAATGACTGATGCTGATAGACAAAGATGTTTGAAGTTAAGCCACATTTATTGTCTGACAGGCAAACTCTTTTATGCTCTTCAATTTGGTAAGGCAAGGGAGGCTAATCAATTTGCCAAAGAATTGAAAAGTTTGGGTGTAAAACAGACTAAGGCAGGATTAATAAGACTGAAATTGGTTTATATCCCTTTATTGCTAAAGGCATTTGATAGTATAGTTAATAAGCTGAGATAAAATAATGGTAAGATGCTTAACATTTCTATTATTATTCCGCTTTATAACGCTTCATCTTATCTATATCATAGCTTAGATACTCTTCTCTCTCAATCTTTCCAAGACATAGAAATCATCTTGGTGGATGATGGAAGTACGGATGAGTCTCCTGCTATATGTGATGAGTATGCAAGGAAAGATGGGCGGATAAAGGTATTTCATGAGGCGCATTCTGGTGTGGCTCATTCTCGTCAGGTAGGTCTGGATCATGCAATTGGTGAGTATATCCTATATGTCGATGTCGATGACCAAGTGCAGCCTGACATGATTTCAGAGATGTATCAACTGGCAGAAGTTCAACAGGCCGATATGGTGTTTTGCGATTATAGAGAGTTGACACATCATGGGGAAGTTTATCATGCTCAGAAACCTACAGCTCTTGATGGTGTGACCATCCTTGATGACATCTTGAATGGTAGACTTTATGGCGCTTTATGGAATAAGATGATGCGTAGGGAATGGCTTATGAAAACTAAGGCTTCATTTCCCCAAGAACTGACAATGAGAGAAGACCTGATTTTTTTAAGTCAGTGCCTTCCTTATGCTCAAAAGATAGCTTATATAGCTAAAGCCTATTATGGTTATGAACGCAGAAATACATCTGCATTGACAAGTAACTATTTAAATGAATCGCCAAGCTATTATGATCAGGAAAGCCTGTGGGTGAGTCTCATTCTACAGAATAAATCTCTCTCAAATAGTATTCGTCTGCAATTGGAGCGTTATTATTTTAAACTTTCATACATTACTTTATTAAAAGGATTGTTTGATAAACAATTATGGAACGAAAGATTCAAGTCGCATGAGAATTTATTGGATTATGGTTCAGGTTTTAGAAAAACTATAGTAAGTTTTGCATTCTGTGGTCATTTTCGAATAGCTCAATTCATGCGTACCATTATCTCAAAAATCAAATCATGAAGATAGGAATATTAACCCAGCATTTTTTGCTGAATTATGGAGGCATCATTCAGAATTATGCCCTCCAACAGGTACTTATGAAGTTAGGACATGAACCCCTGACTTTTGAACATGATACTTGTTACAGCCGTACACGATGGTTTTTACGAACAGTAAAGCATATACTGAGGAATCGATCTTTTAGAAATCTTCCTGTATATCCTATTTACAAAGGACGCATCGGTAACAAGAATTTTATCAAGTTTGTACTTAAAAATATCAAGTCGGTTCCGGTCACGGATTTTACTCCTTCGCTGACTGCACAATATGGCATTGATGCCTATGTCGTGGGAAGCGACCAGGTGTGGCGTCCTGCTTTCAATCTTGGACCTCGGTTGGGTAATATGTTCTTGAATTTTGCTGATGATAAGGTGAAGAAGTTTTCGTATGCTGCATCTTTTGGGTGTAAGGAATGGGAATATACTAAAGAACAGGAAAAAACATGTTCAAAGCTTGCCAGACGGTTTGATGCTATATCTGTACGTGAGGCATCTGCTGTAGATTTGTGTAAGAATCACTTTGGGGTTGATGCTTCCTTGGTGCTTGATCCTACATTGCTGTTGAACAAGGAAGATTATGAAAAAGTATGTAATAATATTCCGAAAAAAGAGAAGCATATCTTTGTTTATTCCTTGGTCGTTGGCGAAAGTGTGATGACTGTGGCATCAAAAGTATCAAAGGCTCAAGGCTTGCCGATTGTAGTGAAAGAAGCTGGAGGAAAAGTTAAGAAAGAAGATTCTATTGAAGATTGGTTTGCCGAATTCCGTGATGCAGAATATGTCGTTACCGATTCATTTCATGGTATGGTCTTCTCTATCATCTTTAATAAGCCTTTTTACATTGTTATGAACCCAAGCGGAGGTAATGACAGGTATATTTCTCTTTTATCTCAGTTAGGTTTAATGGATAGAATCATCAAGGATAATCAGATTTCGAGCTTGGAATCCATAAATTGGGATGGAGTCAACAAAAAGTTGGAAGTTCTAAGACAGGAAAGCATGAATTTCTTGAAAGTCAATTTTAATCAAACGCATGAAGAATAATCCTTTGATTTCAGTCGTGATACCCTTATATAATAAGGAGAAGACAATAGAGCAATCTTTGAATAGCGTTTTGCTGCAAAAAGGTTGTGAGTTTGAGGTTGTAGTGGTAGATGATGGATCTACAGACAACAGTGTTGAACAAGTTAAAAAGATAAATAATTCAAAGATAAAGTTGGTTAGTCAATCTAACGGAGGTCCTGGAGCTGCTCGTAATACAGGGGCACAAGCTGCAAATGGTGATTGGCTTGTATTTCTTGATGCTGATGATGAACTATTGCCAGATGCATTGAAGGGTTTTGCTGATGCCATATTAGCTCATCCTGATGTGGATATATTTGATGCCAATAAATATATCTTAGTGGGTTCCAATAAAACCTTGGCATATCATCCATTAAAAGGATATGTCAAGAACCCTTTGAAAGAGTGTTTCTTCAGCAGAATCCTACCCGGTAACGGAAGCTCTGCTTTTCGAAGAAGTTTCTTTTTAGAGCACCCATACAATGCAATTATACGTAGATTTGAGGATGCAGAAATGTTGATAAGACAGTTGTCCTGCGCAAAGGTATATTCTTTATCTTTTCCTACTTTGCTTTTTAATAGAAATTTTGCAGAAGCAAGTCATCCTCGCAAAAATGTAATGGAGGATTATTTCGCATATTTGGATTTCTCGAAAGAGGGCTTCTGGCGCAAAATGTGTGTTTATCGTACTTTTTTGGAAGAACGAGTACTTTATCCGGAATATGGTAAGAAACACTATGCCAAAATGTATAAGCGATATGATTGGCTGATCATGTATAAACTTTTAAATAGGATTGCTAAATTCTTAAAGAAATAATTATATGAGAGTTTTATGGATAGGAGGCTCGGGGCTTTATGTACCGAGTCAACAAGGAAGAAGTGGCTATAATGGGGGAGGATGGGTTGCATCTGTTCAGAAAGAGTTAATGCAGCATGACAATATTACTTTGGGAATCTCTTTTTGCAAAGATGGTGAACCCACCAAAGTGGTTCAAGATGGAGTGACTTACTATCCTGTACCGAATCACTCAAAGTCTAAAAAGGATAAAATAATTGATTTGTGGAAAATTCATGATGTTACTCGTGATGAAATACTTTGGCCATATTATGAGGAAAAGTTTAAAAAGGTTATCGAAGATTTCAAACCAGATATCATTCAAATATTTGGTTCTGAACTATATCAGCAATTGGCAGCTCGAGTAACAGGAAATATCCCTACAGTTCTACACATTCAGGGGCTTCTTTCTCTTTATGTTCACATATTCTTGCCTCCAAGTATTTCAAAATGGCAGTATTATATGAGTGGAAAGGGGTTGAAGGGTAAGTATCACAACTATCAATACTTGGCTTATTGGAATCGTAGCGTTCATCGTGAAAAGGCAATTCTCAAGGCTGTACCTCATGTCTTGGGACGTACAGAATGGGATAAGCAAGCTATGGCAGTTTTGAATCCTAATGCTCAATATCACTATGGTGGAGAAATTCTTCGTGATATTTTTTATGAGGAGAAGAAGCGCCAAATACCGAAAAATAAGCCAGTCATAACAACTACCATTTCTTTTCCTACTTATAAAGGATATGATGTTATTTTAAAAACTGCCAATATTCTGAAAAATGAGATAGGTTTGGATTTTGAATGGAATGTGTATGGTAATGTACAGCCAGAGTTTATGGAGAAACATACAGGTTTGAAGCATGAAAATTTGAATATTAATCTTAAAGGTGTTGCGTCAGCTGAGGTTTTACGAGATTCATTGCTTAAAAGTACATTGTATTTTCATTCTTCATACGTAGAAAATAGTCCCAATTCGGTGGGTGAGGCTCAGTTAGTTGGTATTCCTGTGGTTGCAAGTAGAGTTGGTGGTACAGACTCGATGGTAGAGCATGGAAAGACAGGCTTTCTTTATCCTGTAACAGACCCATATATGGCTGCTTATTACATCAAGCGCTTGATTGATAATCTGGAAGAGAATGTTAATATCGGAAAAGCAGCGAGAGATACTGCTATGGTAAGGCATGATCCGCATATTATTGTAGATCAGTTATTAGATTGTTATACTAAAATTACAAAATAGTATTTCTATGATACAGTCAAAAAAGGAGTTAAAAGAATTTATTTTGCTGGAAGGAAAAAATTACCAAAGTCAAATTGGAGGATTTAGGAAGAGGTTTTGGATGAATCTCTTTTCGAATCCAATCTGTGAGCAAAAATATATTTGGCTTTATATAAAGACCTTACGGTTGGTAGAGTATTATGAAAACCTTAAAAAAAGACATAAAATATTCTTACCGGTTTATGTGTATTATTTACATAAGTTGCGCAAATATTCGCATATAACGGGTTATCAAATACCCCCCCACATTATAAGTAAAGGTCTTACTATATGGCATTGGGGTCCTATAATCATTAATCCTTCAGCATCGATAGGAGAGAATTGCACAATCTATCCAGGTGTTTTAATAGGTCATAAAAATCCAGGAGAAGGGTGTGCTGTGATTGGTAATAATGTCTTTATTGGCGCAGGTACTAAAATTATAGGTCGTGTTAAGATTGGCAATAATGTAATTATAGGTCAGAATTGTGTAATTACTAAAGACATACCTGATAATACAACTATTGTTTGTGGAGAAAATCGAATGATAAAGAAATAATTTGTTTGATTTCTGATAGTGTCACCATTGGTGATAATGTGAAGGTTCGAGCATGTGTGCTGATAACTGATACTGATGTTTGTATTGGCAGTCGGCTTAGCCACGGTCATTACTGCTTTGTCTGTTGGCGTAGGAAATGTACTTCATAAAGGACGGCTGATTCAAAAAATGGTTTATGGAAAATAAAAAGAAAACAATAAAGGCGGTGGCTCCTTTCGCTCACCCCGGTTTCTTGAACTTCAAGCAGGTGCCGTTTGAGGCATGGGAGAGATTGGGGGGAGATATAGCAAAGAGTCATTATCCTCCGAAGTGCTTGCATGGAGCTGCATTTCGTTGGGAACTACCTACGTTATGGAAAAATAAGAAGGAGGCAAGGCTCAGATTTGTGGAGCCAGTGTCTTTATTCTTTGACACTTTCCCTGATTATGCAAAATATGAGATAGTCCCTATGTTTTGGGACTGTTGGCCCTGCTATTTTGAGAAGACTTGTGAATGGCTACGCAGGCATCAGGTAAAGACTGCCATCTTTTCTTCTCGTCAGACTGCTGAGATGATGCAAGAACATTTTTCGGGGAAGAATAAGGGATGGCAAAGAATAAATGTCATCTGGTGTCCCGAAGCAGTGGATGATTCTGTATATCAGAAAGGAAAACTTTTAAAAGATAGAAATATTGATTTATTGGAGTTTGGGCGTTCCAATGACAAGGTATTTAAGGCTGATCAATTGAAGTCTGTTTTTGATAACAAAAATCGCAACTTGAATCATGTTTGCACGAAAGAGAATGGCAAGTTCATTTATACTAATGAGCAATTGTATCAAGCGATGGGTGATGCCAAAGTGACGATTGCCTTGCCTCGCAGTATGACGCAGCCTGAGATGGCTGGTGACATCGAGACCTTGACGCAGCGTTATTGGGAGTGTATGTTCTCTCGTATGGTGATGGTAGGTCATGCACCTCAGGAGTTGGTGGATTTCATCGGCTACAATCCTGTCATCGAGTTGAAGGAAGATATTTCTGCTGAGGCTCTGATTCGGGATGTTTTGGAGCATATTGATGATTATCAAGCTATTGTGGATAGAAATCGGGAGACGGCTGAAAGGTTTGGCTCTTGGGATGTGAGGATGGAGTGGCTCATGGAGGAACTGAGGGAAGATTTCAGTTTATAACTGTTAATTTCGATAAGAAAAGCATTAAAAAGCTTGCAAGTTTAATATAAAAGTACTATTTTTGCAGCCGTAAAATTACAGATTTATGCATACATTAAATAATAAAACAAAAGAAACGTTGAAACATAGGCTTGGAAAAACTTATGATGAGCTTATGCAGATGAGTGCGGAAGAATTGGATGCTCTCATCGAAAATCGTATTGGCAAAAAACTTAGACCTGCCTTTTCTTTAAAGAGCATGGTAAACCGTGGTTCTGTTTATCTTTTCTTCAAGAGACTGATTTCTCAAAATGCAATAGATAGACAAATAGCAAGAATTTAAAAACATATTGTTATGGATACAGATATGCGAATCATAGCTCTTTATAAAGAGTATAATATGGTTATAAAACCGTTGATAGCAGAACTAGAAGCTCGAACAGAGCAGTTCCCTCTTCCTTTGTTTAATGAAATCAGAGCTTTACACGACCACATTGCTCGCTGTTATTCTGAGAGGATTTCTTCTAATCAAGTTGATTCAGAGATACATAAGGCAGAGCGTCATGTAACTAGAATCATGTTGGATTGTTATAAGTGCTTGAACTTGTCTTTACATGATGAAGTTTTACTTTTCGAGCGTCAGACGAAGAATATTGATTTGACAGTTTTGCAGAATGGAACATTTTATCCTAAATATAAAACATTGAGAACTAAGGCAACAAAGATGGTTCGAAAGGCTAAGTCTTTGGAGTCGCTTGATACCCAATCTGCATTGGATACTTATCAGAATTCATATAATCTTTATTGTGATTTGGAAAATGTGATAGAGGAAGTTGTGCCAGACTTGCATTGGGCACGCATTCGCTTCTCGGTGCGCAAATCAATGCAAGTGCTTTTGTGGATATTGAGTGCGATAGCATCTGGTGTAATATCGATTATCTTAGCGAAATACTTGTAAATTGAATAATACTATTTATATGTTAGGCAGATAGGGTGATGAGTCTTGTCTGCACATTATGTTATTGCCTTTTATAGGATAAGCCTTTGTACAAAGCTATGTGAAAACGGGAAATAGGCGAAAACGAAAGATTTTGTAAATTCTAAGAAAAATCAAAAATATAATGATACCAAAGATTATTCATCTCTGTTGGTTATCGGGTGACCCATATCCAGCAGAGATACAACTGTGTCTTGATACTTGGAAGAAGTATCTGCCAGAGTATGAAGTGTGGGTGTGGGACACCAAGCGGTTTGATATCAATTCCACTGTTTGGACGAAGCAAGCTTTCGAGGCTAAGAAGTATGCCTTTGCTGCTGATTACATTCGTCTTTATGCTCTATACCATTTTGGAGGAATCTATTTGGATTCTGATGTGATTGTGTATAAGAGCTTTGATGATTTGCTCTCGCTTCCTTACTTTATTGGGCATGACCAAATACGAGGTTTTGAGGCGGCTGTGATCGGATGTGAGCCTGGTTGTCAATGGGTGAAGGATATGTTGGACTCCTATCAAGGTAAGTCGTTTGTCAAGGAGGATGGCTCTCTTGATATACTTCCGCTGCCATGTCGCTTCCATCATGTACTGACAGGGCTTGGCTATCGCTTTTGGAGAATCACAGACTTGAAACAGTTGGATGTGAAGAGATACGATATTTCTGAAAGGGAAATGTATGTCTTTGATAAAGACTTCTTCAATAGCCGAAATGCAATAGAAGTGCATCGCACGGACAAGAGCTATTGTGCTCACAATTATGCTGGTAGTTGGCAGAAGGATGAGCAAAAGAAGTCTATCAAGAGTTATTTGCCGAAGTGGTTTGTCAATTTGATTTATGTGATTGGGCAAAAAACTTGGGCTCGTAACAAATATAATTGGTTTCAAATTCCTTTTGCTGGATAATATTTGTCAGAAATCATATACTGTTCATTTTAAAACTTTAGAAAGTGAAAAATATATCTCGTTTTTTTACCCTTTATTGGATCGTTTATTTCCCTACGTGTATTGCCTATAATGACTTGCCTGGTTTCTCTAGCGTCGATGAGGCGATGACATTGTTTTTGTTGCTCTACACATTCATGATGTATGGCTCGAAGTATATCAACAAGAAACCTTGGAAGGAGTTTATGGTATGCTTGGGGGTAATAGCATTTTATGTAGTATATTCTCTTTTGTTTGGAGCTAATGTCAAGGATGCGGTTTGGCTTGATCTCATGCAAGAGATTCGACCATATTCCATTATCTTCTGTACGTGGATTCTCAATCCACAGTTTACCAAGAAACAGAAGAAGTGGATGTTGATAACCATGATTATTACCTTGTTTTCATGGATTATGTATCACCCACAAACCTTGGATTCTCAGGTGGAGGCAGAGTTCCCTGTCTTGGGCCAGTTGGCGATATGTACGGGAATGAGTTACTATCTCTTTACCAAGGACACCAAGATGAATCGTTTGATAGCATTGGGATTGGTATTGACTGGTATGCTGGCGCCGAAGTTTAAGTTTATGGGCGAGGTGGTTTGTTTCATCGCCTTTATCTTCTTCTTGAAGCATCGTCTTAACTTTAAGTCGCCTAAGACTATGATTTATTGTGCTTTGGTGATGTTTGTTGTTTTGATTGTAACATGGTCAAAGTTTGATGTATATTACGTTTCTGGTCTTGATAATGAGTATTTGGCTCGTCCTATGACGTATAAGACTAGTGTGAAAATACTTTGGGATTACTTGCCATTTGGCTCTGGTATGGGAAGTTTCGCTTGTAATGGTGCTTGGAAGTATTATTCACCTTTGTATTTCACATATAATCTTGACGGTATTTGGGGACTTTCACCTGATACAGGTTATTTTATTTGTGATGCCTACTATCCAACTTTGGCGCAATTCGGTATCGTTGGTGTTTTCTTCTTCTGTTGGTTTTGGAAGCGCCGTTTGGCAGCTATCGACATTATCGCTGATATGCGTTACTATCGTGTCGCCATGATAACCTTCTGTTGTCTTGCCATTGAGCAAACGGCTGATTCATCTTGGCTTTCTGGAAAGGGAATGGGATATTGTATGTTGATAGCCCTCTGCCTCAATGCCAATCGTAATCAAATGATGGAGATGAAGAGACAGCAAATGTTGAAGCTGAAAAAGGAACAGTTATTGGGCACAAAGTCACAGAATGTTATCAATAAAGAAAAAAATGAGGTTTAGGCAATTAATTGAAGATGTATTTATGAAACATAGAGTGTTAGTGGTCGGTGCAGCACGTGAATCTACTGGAGGAGTTACTACCGTGTTGAACCTATGTGAAAAGATGCCAATGTGGAAAAAATGGCAATGCTATTGGTTGGAAACCCAGCTTCATGGTTCTTATGGTCGGAAGGCTTGGTATGCATTTAAAGCGATATTTAGGGCTATTTTTATTATATGGAAGTATGACATAGTTCATTTTCATACAACTCCTGATAAAGGTGGGCTTCTGATTCAGTTGCCTATTTTGATAATGGCAAAAATAGGTCGAAAAAAGGCGATTATGCATATTCATGTTGGAAATCAGTTAAATGATAATACAGAGAACAAATTTTTCATTTGGTGGATGCAACATTGTGACGTGATTGTATTGCTTGCAAAAAAATGGCTTAATCTTTTATCACAGAAGTACCCTCAGGTCAAGACCCCAAAAGTCGTTGTGTATAATGCTTGTGAAGAAAAAGTATTTGTACCTATGGATAAAAAGGATAAAACCATTGTTTTTGTTGGATCATTAAATGAAAACAAGGCTCCTGATGTACTCATTAAAGCTTGGGCCCAGATTGAAAAAAAATATCCAGAATGGAAATTGGAGTTCTTGGGTAGTGGATCTTCTGAAAAGCAAAGTAAAGAACTTGTTCGTCAGTTAGGTATAGCAAATAGAGTTGAGTTCTTGGGTTTTTGTCATGGTCATAAACTCGAAAGCCATTTTTCAAAAGCTTCAGTGTATGTTATGTGCTCGTATAACGAAGGCTTCCCGATGGCAGTTATTGAAGCTTGGGCTTATGGGGATGCTGTGTTGACAACTCCAGTAGGTGGCTTGCCTGATGTTATTGAAGAAGGGAAAAATTGCTTGACTTTTGATTTTGGAAATTATGATGAATTGTCAGACTGTTTGGCTCAAGTATTAGGCTCAACTTCAAAAAGAACTTCTTTAGGTGATTATGGGCGTAAGGTAGTTTATGAGCATTTCTCCATGCAAAAAATTAATGATGAGTTTGAGCAACTTTATCAGTTTATTATTAACTCTTAAACAATTATATTATGGTTAAGTTAAATCTTCAACAAATAAAAAAGATAGAGTTAGATATCTTGAAAGAATTTGTTGCTTATTGTGACAAACATTCTTTAAGATACTATTTGGCTTATGGATCTCTTATTGGAGCCATTCGCCATCATGGTTTTATCCCATGGGATGAGGATATTGACGTGATGATGCCACGTAGTGATTATGAAAAATTACATGAACTAGTGAAGGCAGAACCAATTGGTGAAGAGTTGGATTTGGTATCCTATACTCTTGGCACTTATCGTGTTCCGATCGGAAAAATTGTCAATAAGAATACTTGTGTAAGCCTTTTTGGTAGAGGGCTTGAAGAAAAGTTGTGGGTGGACATCTTTGTCTTGGACAATTATGATTCCAAGATAGCCAAATCCAATGCGTTTTGGTACAAGGTTTATATTGCAAGAGATACTCGTCATTTTGATTTTAGCATTAAGGGTATTGTAAAGTATTTCATAAACGTTTTGTTCTGTTGGAAGAAACCTGCGGATATAGCGCAAAAAATGGAGAAGAATGCTATGAGTGTTCCTTATAATGGCAATTATTCCCACATACTGTGGACAGACTTTAAGGAACCCATATTTACAGAGCATGACCTTAGTACACCTTGCTTGGTTGATTTTGAAGGTTTGAAACTTAAAACTTTTTCAAATTATGATGATGTATTGACATTATGGTATGGTGATTATATGACCCTACCACCTGAGAATCAGCGTCGTACCCATAATCTTGAAGCATATTGGATTTCAGATAAAGATATTCCTGAGTTGTAATTGTAGATTGTTATTTTTAGGAATGAAGAAAATTTATTTATCATTGGCTGTCCTTTTGGGATTATCCAACAGCCTGTTTGCTAATGACAGCACCAAGGTGGCATCGCCGTTTTCGGCTTCCTTGGAATTGACCACTAAGTACATGTGGCGTGGCATCGAGTACGGAACGGCACCAACAGTCTTTCCAATGATTGGCTATGGCTACAAGGGATTCAATGCCTTTGCCATGGGAGCTTACGCCGTGAATGGCAGTCATCAGGAGGTGGATTTGGGCGTGTCCTATTCCAACAGCGGCTTTACCGTAGGCGTGTCTGATTATTACTATCCTTCTGCCGTTGGTGAGAAGGATGGCTACTTCAAGTTGAGCAATCGTTGCACTGGGCATTGGGTGGAGGCTTACGCCACATGGAGCGGAGATAAATTCCCTCTTTGGATTACCCTTTCCACGTATGTGTTTGGTGCGGACAAGAATGAGGAAGGCAAGCAAATGTATTCCTCTTATGCAGAGGTGGGCTATACTTACGCCTTCAATGACAACAATTCCATGGCACTCTGTGTGGGTGCCAACTTGAACAAGGGCTTCTACACCGACAACAAGAGTGGCTTCAGCGTTGTCAACATCAACGCCAAGTACAGCACCGCATTCAAGTTTGGCAAGTTTAAGTTGCCTGTGAGTGCCAGCTATATTCTGAATCCTTACAAGAACAAGTCGTTCTTTACCATGTCACTTTACTTTGGAATATAATGAAAACAGCAGTTATTTTATCAGCTAGATGGGATAAGGACACGCAAGTGCCTTATCCTTTGCGCCCATTCCACGAAGATGTATGCTTGATAGACCGCACGATTGAGGCCTTGGAGGCTCTCGGTTACTCAAACATCCTCTTGGTGGTGGGATGGCAGGCGCAGCTCTATCAGAAATATGCCTCTGATTCCATTCGCCTTGTTCTTAATCCTGACTATAAGTTCACCTCTTCCATGGGGTCTCTTGCCGTTGCAGCCCCCTATATCCACGAGGATTTTCTGTTGGTGGAAGGCGATACTTTCTATGAGTACAAGGTGCTGAAGGCATTGACGGAAACCACAAATGAGAATTGCCTTGCCATCACGGAGGAATCGGGCAGTGGCGATGAGGCTTTTGTGGAGACTCGTCACGGCTTTGTCACTAAGGTGAGCAAGGATAGGCATCAGATATGCAATTTCGAGGGTGAGCTGCTGGGCATTGCCAAGATCTCGAAGGCTGTGTTTGATGTGATGCTACAGAAATGGCAACAAAGCAACAATCCTTACCTGAACTATGAGTATCTGCTGCTTGACTCCACGGATGTACTTGACAGACCCTACATCAAGTTCTCCAACTTGATATGGGGTGATGTCGATTGCGAGGAAGACTTCTGCAAGCTCTGCAACTACATCTATCCAAGGCTCAGGAGAAAGGAGAATCCATTTGACTATGAGAACCTTGTGTCATACTTGAAGGTGATTTTCCCTAATGAGCAGATAGAGAACGAGGTGCGGATTACGCAGATAGGTGGTATGTCCAACAAGAACTTCAAGGTGGTGAAGGGCTGCTCTGAATACGTGCTTCGTGTGCCGGGCAATGGCTCGGAGGGCATGGTGGTGCGCAGCAACGAGGAACAGAACTCCATGCAGGCTTGCAAGATGGGCATCAATCCACCAGTGAGATATTTCAATGCCAAGAACGGAATCAAGTTGGCTGACTATGTGAAGAATGCCGAGACCTTGAATGGCGCAACCATCCAGCGTACTTCCAACATGGATAAAATCGTCAAGATATTCCAAACCTTGCACCATTCGCACGTGCGCTTTGGCAATGAGTTTAATGTGTTCAATGAAATCTTGAACTATGAGCACTTGCTGGAGAAAGCTAACGGAAGAATGTATGATGGCTATGAGCCTGTACGTGAGAAGGTGTTCCGACTGGAGGAATACCTGAATGGCTTGGGCGTATCTGTCAAGCCTTGCCATAACGACCTTGTGGCAGAGAACTTCCTGAAGGCAGAGGATGGAACCATCTACCTGATAGACTGGGAGTATTCGGGCATGAACGACCCGATGTGGGACATCGCAGCCTTGTTCCTGGAGAACAATTTTACTGACGAGAACCAGGATTACTTCCTCAGTCACTACTTTGAGGGGAAGGAGCCTGCCAATGCACGCAAGAAGATACTCGCCTACCAGATCTTGATGGATTATCTCTGGACTGTATGGACTTGCATCAAGGAGGCACAGGGCGATGACTTCGGCACGTACGGAATGGACAGATATACAAGGGCAATCAATAACTTAAAGAAAATAGAACTGTAATGAAAGCAAACACATCTGCGCTGATGCGCAAGGGTTACACCACCGGTGTGCTCTCAGGCATGACCTGGGGCTTGGACACGGTGTTGATCGGTGTGGCCATGGCCATGTCTCCATTCGTGGAGAATCCAGTACTCCTCATAGGAGGAACTTTTATCTGTAGTATGCTCCATGATGCGTTTGCTGCATTGTGGATGCTGGTCATCATGGGCTGCAAGGGCAGGTTGAAAGACCTTCTTCCTGCCATCAAGTCGAAGGATGGACTTTATTGTGCCTTGGGTGCCTTGTTTGGCGGTCCGCTCGCCATGACGTTCTACATGATTGCGATAGCCAAGGGAGGCGCTGCGCTCACAGCCACCGTCACAGCTTGCTATCCGCTTCTGGGTTCAGCTATGGCCATGGTCATCTTGAAGGAGAAGGTTCGTTTGCGTGGCTGGCTGGGACTGCTGATTTGCATCCTGGGCATCATCTATATTGGCTATACGCCTGAGAGCGAGACGGACGTGAATGTGGTGGGCGGCATCATGCTGGCAGCCGTGGCAGCCATCGGTTGGGCTACGGAAGGCGTGGTCTGCGGATATGGCATGAAGGCCGGCAATGTCGATCCCCAGATGGCACTGCTCATCCGTGAGCTGACCTCTGGCATTGTCTATATCTTGATTGTGGCTCCAATCATGGTGGGAGGTTATGGTGATATGGTGACGGGCACGATGGCAGTGTTCTCTGATACGGCTTGTTGGCTGACGCTGTTCTTCACAGCCTTGATAGGAATGATTTCCTTCTTCTGCTGGTACACTGCCATCGACCTGATTGGTGCGGCGAAGGCGCTTTGTCTGAACGTGACCTATTCCTTCTGGGCGGTGGTGTTCACTTTCATCATCGTGGGCAGTACCTTGTCTGTCAATATCGTTGTGGGTTCCATCATGGTGGTGGCTGGAGTCGCCGTGGCAACTTTGGGT
>ULKN01010507.1_pt1 | contig 25090 bp, 14 predicted proteins | sample 1951171 | NCBI WGS metagenome assembly ULKN01 (sample SAMEA4835502, study PRJEB28245) | human gut metagenome | biome: gut microbiome; material: fecal sample | place: Denmark | collected 2008
GGGGCGGATAGGGCAGACATGGCATGAAAGACAGCTGGTAGTATAGTGGAAAGAGAGGTACATTTGTGCTGCTAACGAAAGCACCCGAGTGCCGCTGACGCGGTCCCCCTTCCCCATGCGGGGAAGGCTTGTATGGTAGCGGCTTTGCCGCCTCTTTTTTCTCCGCTCAGGATGACGATACGGGAGAGCAGCTCGTGGCGTGTAGGGGAATCTTTCGGCAAGCACACAAAAAGCGCGACTCTTGGAAGAGGTGCGCTTTTTATGTGCTGCGGGATTGTTGATTATCTGATCATGATTTCATCGGCGTTTCCTGTAGATTATTTTCCTGTATCACTGTCTGCACTTCCCGTCGATGTGCCGAAGGAGGAGTAGGTGACGCCATTAAAGGTGCAGGTGACTTTGCCTTTGTTCCCTACGACCTTATAATCACCAGCACCCGTGGGCGGTTTGGGGACTTCTTTCAGATAGCCGTTATCGCCTTCGAGCACAGAGAGGTTATCGGGGTAGGTGCCGCCTTTCTTGACGTGGTAGACTTCCATGGCGGTGCCGATGGTGGAAAGATCAGACTGGATCTTGGCGACCTTCGCTTCGTCGGTCATGCCGACGAGGTTCGGGATGGCGACGGCGGCGAGGATGCCGATGATCGCGACTACGATGATGAGCTCTAAAAGCATGAAGCCTTTTCTTTTCTTGATCGTTCTCTTTTCTTTTTCCATGGGACCTCCTTGTTGTGAAGTGACGGGGGGAATCGTTTCATTCATTATGCGCTTTCCGCTTTTGATTTACCAATATGAAATGCGAATGGTTACTCGGGGTATCGGTGAGCAAATTAGATGAGAGGGGCTTTTTCCGGAAACACTCCTCCGTGAAGATCAGCACCTCTTCTTGGCGAATCGTCATCGCTCACAGGCCGCTGGTCCCCTTGCATTTTTCAGAGCACAATGCTAGAATAAGCCGGAACGAAGATCCTGAAAAAGTCAATAGAAAAATTGACGCATAAAAACTTTTATATAGCGTATGATAATTTCTATAAAAGAAAATGAACGATATGCATTATAGAAGAAATCTTTATGTGGGTTTTCGCGGGAAATGTTGCGGATATTGACTTTGTATGATATAATTTTTATTCGCAACGGTTCTTTTAGTAGAGTATATATAATAAGGTTGTGTAATGCTTCCGGAGGCAGGCAGGGACTCGATGATTGGTTCGATTTCCTGCTTCTTTTTTCCGGGAGGAAGAAAGCCATGTTTTTTTATGAAAGGGTGAGGCAAGGAATGCCGAACAGCAAGATGTTCAGACCTGTCGTGGTAGGGAAGAAAAAGAGATACACCTATGCCAGATCGCAGGAAGTACTGAAGATGCCCCATTTGCTCGATCTGCAGACGAAGTCGTATGAATGGTTCTGCAAGGAAGGGCTGAAGGATGTTTTCGCAGATATTTCTCCTATCGAGGACAGCGCTAAGAAATGGGCGCTGCACTTTGGCGATTTCTATTTCGGCAAGGGCAAGTACAATATCGAACAGTGCAAGGCGAAGGATGTGAACTACTCCGCTCCGCTGTACGTGAAGACGCGTCTGGAAAACAAGGAAACCGGCGAGCTGAAAGAGCACGATCTGTTCATGGGGGATTTCCCGGTCATGACGGATACGGGCACATTCATCATCAATGGTGCCGAGCGTGTCATCGTATCCCAGCTGGTTCGTTCCCCTGGCGTATACTACAAGCGCGAAAGAGATGCTTTCGACAAGGAGATCTATACCGCGCAGCTGATCCCGAACCGCGGTGCGTGGATCGAGCTGGAATCGGATCCGGCCGGCTCCGTCTCCGTTCGTATTGACCGCAACCGTAAGATGCCGGTCACTGTCCTCATCCGTGCGCTGGGCTACTCTTCCAACGAAGAGATCCTGGAGCTTTTCGACCATGATATCCACATCGAAAAGACGCTGGAGAAAGACAGCACCACGGACAAAAAGGCTGCTCTGATCGAGATCTATCACAAGCTCCGCCCGGGCGAACCGGCTACCGAAGATAGTGGTACGACCCTTCTCCATAATTTCTTCTTTGATCCGCGCCGTTATGATCTCGCGAAGGTCGGCCGTTACAAACTGAATAAGAAGCTGGCTTGGAAGAACCGTCTCCTCGGTCACAAGACCGAAGGCCCGATCGTCAATATGGAAACGGGTGAAGTGGTCATCGAAGGCAACAGCACCATCGATGAAGAAGCCATCGCAAGAATCGAAGAAAGCGGTGTATTCTCTTCCTTCGATCAGGTCGAAGTGATGACCCAGAAGGATGATGGCACCCCGGTCAAGGTGATCTGCTCTTCCGGCAACCGCGAAGACAATTACCGCACGCTGGAGATCTGCGATATCATCGCCTGCATTGACTATCTCCTGAACATGATGCAGGGCTATGGCAAGAGTGATGACATCGACCATCTGGGCAACCGTCGTGTCCGCTGCGTCGGTGAGCTCCTGCAGAACCAGTTCCGTATCGGTCTTACCCGTATGGAAAGAGTGGTTCGCGAGAGAATGACCACCCAGGACCAGGATAAGATGAGCGTACAGGCGCTCGTCAATATCCGCCCGGTCGTAGCTGCTATCAAGGAATTCTTCGGCAGTTCCCAGCTGTCTCAGTTCATGGACCAGACGAACCCGCTGGCAGAGCTCACGCATAAGCGTCGTCTTTCCGCGCTGGGACCTGGCGGTCTTTCCCGTGAACGTGCGGGGTTCGAAGTCCGCGACGTACATTACTCCCACTATGGACGTATGTGTCCGGTAGAAACCCCTGAAGGTCCGAACATCGGCTTGATCTCCTCTCTGTCGAACTACGGCGTCATCAACAAGTACGGCCTCATCGAGACACCGTACCGTCTGATTGATGAAAAGACCCACACTGTCACTGATAAGTGCGAATATGTCACCGCTGATATCGAAGAAGATAAGATCATCGCACAGGCGAGCGAACCGCTCGATGCAGAAGGTCATTTCGTTCATAAGAATGTAGCGAGCCGCCGCGGCCCGGACGTACTCGAAGCGGAACCGGAAGAAGTCGTGCTGATGGACGTATCTCCGAAGCAGGTCGTCTCCATCGGTACCTCCCTCATTCCATTCCTCGAACACGATGATACGAACCGAGCTCTGATGGGTGCGAACATGCAGCGTCAGGCTGTACCGCTCCTGCGTCCGGAAGCACCGCTCGTCGGCACCGGCATGGAATGGGTCGCTGGTCAGGACTCCGGCGTCTGCATCCTCGCTAAACGTGCCGGCACTGTCGAACGAGTCACTGGCCGCCAGATCATCGTTCGCGCTGACAATGGCGAGCTTGACACCTACGACATCATCAAATTTATGCGTTCCAACCAGTCCACCTGCATCAACCAGCACCCGATCGTATCCAAGGGCGACCGCGTAGAAGCGGGAGACACGCTGGCAGACGGCATGGCGACCGATGGCGGCGAGCTGGCTCTCGGCCACAACGTACTCGTAGCTTTCGTATCCTGGGAAGGGTACAACCACGAAGACGCCGTTCTGATCTCCGAACGTCTCTGCAAGGATGACTTGTACACCTCCATCCACATCGAAGAATATGAATGCGATGCCCGCGATACCAAGCTGGGCGAGGAAGAGATCACCCGTCAGCTGTCTTCTGTTTCTGAAGATGCTGTGAAATACCTCGACGAAAACGGTATCATCATGGTCGGCGCTGACGTCCGTCCTGGCGATATCCTGGTCGGCAAGGTCACCCCGAAGGGCGAGACGGAGCTGACGCCGGAAGAGCGCCTGCTGCGTGCGATCTTCGGTGACAAAGAAAGAGAAGTCCGTGATACCTCCCTGCGTGTGCCGCACGGCGAATTCGGCAAGGTCGTCGATGTCAAGGTCTTCACCCGTGAAAACGGTGATGAGCTGGCACCGGGCGTGAACAAGCTCGTCCGCGTCTACATCGCGCAGAAACGTAAGATCCGTGAAGGCGATAAAATGGCAGGCCGTCACGGCAACAAGTGCGTATGCTCCCGCATCATGCCTGTCGAAGATATGCCGTTCACCCCGGATGGTCGTCCGGTCGATCTGGTACTGAACCCACTGGGCGTACCGTCCCGAATGAACATCGGACAGATCCTGGAGATCCATCTTTCCTGGGCCTGCCACATGCTCGGCGAAGAGATCCATGCGGCAATGGCAGCCGGTGTCGGCTCTCCGAAGTATGAAGAAATGAAGCAGCGCCTCATCGACTGCGGCTATGATTTCGAAAAATACGGTATGCCTGAACCGACCGAGTCCGGTATCCATATCGCGACCCCGGTCTTCGACGGCTGCCGAGATGAAGACCTTGCAGCTACACTGAAGGCAGCAGGCCTCCCGGCCGGCGCGAAGACAGACCTCTATGATGGCCGTACTGGTGAAAAACTGGACAATCAGGTCACCATTGGCTGGAAATACATGTTAAAGCTCCATCATCTCGTTGATGATAAGATCCATGCCCGCTCCACAGGCCCATACTCCCTCGTTACCCAGCAGCCGCTGGGCGGCAAGGCACAGTTCGGCGGCCAGCGTTTCGGTGAAATGGAAGTCTGGGCTCTGGAAGCCTACGGCGCGGCTTACACGCTGCAGGAAATCCTGACCGTGAAGTCCGATGATGTCATCGGCCGTGTCAAAGCCTATGAAAAGATCGTCAAGGGCGAAAACATCCCGAGTCCGGGCGTACCGGAATCCTTCAAGGTCCTCATGAAGGAACTCCAGTCCATCGGCCTCGATGTCCGTATCCTGAATGAAAATGGCGACGAAGTCGTCCTGAAAGAACTCGATGAAAGCGATCTGGAACAGGGCTACGGCGGCGGACAGCCATGGCATAAGGATGAACTGAAAGAAGCCATGGAAGGTGATGATGCCGTTTCCGATTCCAGAAACGACATGGAAAGCCACATGAATGGCGCTATCGAAAACGCCGGCGATGATGTCGCATCCTTCAATGATACACTCGAAGCAGAAGCCAATGCACAGGCTCCCGTAGAAGCCGGCTTTGGTGAAACTGATCTTGATACAGAACTTGGCTTTACGAATGACAGCCAGGATGACTGATTCCGGAAAGGAGCGCTAATCAATTGTTAGATGTAAATGAATTTGATTCCATGAAAATCGGTATCGCTTCTCCGGAAAAGATCCTTGAATGGTCTCACGGGGAAGTGACGAAGCCGGAAACCATCAATTACAGAACCCTGAAGGCAGAAACCGACGGCCTCTTCTGTGAAAAGATTTTCGGACCGACCAAAGACTGGGAATGCAAATGCGGCAAGTACAAAAAGATGCGTTACAGAGGCACCATCTGCGATAAGTGTGGTGTCGAAGTCACCTCCTCCAAAGTCCGCCGTGAACGCATGGGCCATATTTCTCTGGCCTGCCCGGTTTCCCATATCTGGTACTTCAAGGGCACACCGTCCCGTATCGGCCTCATCCTTGAGATCTCTCCTCGCCAGCTCGAAAGAGTCCTGTACTTTGCAGCTTATATCGTCCTCGATCCGGGCGATACGAACCTGTCCAAGTGCCAGGTTCTGAATGAACAGGAATATCAGGATGCCGTAGCTACCTATGGCAAGAAAGCATTCAAAGCCCAGATGGGCGCAGAAGCCATCCAGTACCTGCTGAAAGAGCTCGATCTGCCAAAGCTGGAAAAAGCACTGCAGAAAGAGATCGAAGAGGGCAGCGGTCAGCGCAAGGTCAGATGCATCCGTCGCCTCGAAGAAGTCGAAGCCTTCCTGCATTCCGGAAACAAGCCGGAATGGATGATCCTCTCTGTCCTGCCGGTCATTCCCCCGGATCTGCGCCCGATGGTCCAGCTCGATGGCGGCCGTTTCGCCACCTCCGACCTGAATGACCTTTATCGCCGCGTCATCAATAGAAACAACCGTCTGAAGAGACTCCTGGAACTCGGTGCTCCGGAAATCATCATCAGAAACGAAAAACGTATGCTGCAGGAAGCTGTCGATGCCCTGATCGATAACGGCCGTCGCGGACGCGCCGTCTCCGGCCCGGGCAACCGCCCGCTGAAATCCCTCTCCGACATGCTGAAGGGCAAGCAGGGCCGTTTCCGTCAGAACCTTCTCGGCAAACGTGTCGACTACTCCGGCCGTTCCGTTATCGTCGTCGGCCCGGAACTCAAAATGTACCAGTGCGGCCTGCCGAAGGAAATGGCGATCGAACTCTTCAAACCGTTCATCATGCATGAACTCATCAAGAGAGGCGTCGCAAGCAACCTCAAAGCGGCACGCAAGAAGGTCGATAAGCTCGCTCCGGAAGTCTGGGAAGTCCTTGGCGATGTCATCAAAGAACACCCTGTCCTCCTGAACCGTGCACCGACACTGCACAGACTCGGTATCCAGGCTTTCGAACCGATCCTCTGGGAAGGTCGCGCGATCAAGCTGCATCCGCTCGTATGCCCAGGCTACAACGCTGACTTCGACGGTGACCAGATGGCCTGCCATCTGCCGCTGTCCGTCGAAGCGCAGGCGGAAGCACGCACCCTGATGCTCTCCATCAATAACATCCTGTCCACAAAGGACGGCAAGCCAGTCGCTATTCCTTCGCAGGATATGATCCTCGGCTCTTACTACCTCACCATCGTACAGACTGCCAACGATACGAAGGTCGATTTCACCGACGAAGAAAAGAAAGAAAATCCGAAGGCGAAATTCGATGTCATGAAGCAGTGGAAGAAAGCCGAAGACGAGATGGACACCTCCAAGCTTCGCGCTTACACCGGCTATGACGAAGTTATGCTGGCTTACAACCTGCATCAGATCAAGATCCATGATTTCATCAAGGTCTTCATCCCGAAGGAAGATCGTCCGGATGGATTCAATGAATCTGATGATGATCTTGTCATCACCACCCCGGGCCGCCTGATCTTCAACTATGCGATCCCGAGAGAACTGCGTTTCTTCTACAAGCGTCATGAAAAGCGCGTAGATGAAAACGGCAATACCTATACCGTCGAAAACAATGGTCTCGGCGTCACCATCGGTAAGAAGCAGATGGGCAAGCTCGTCAATGACTGCTTCAAGAAACTCGGATTCAAGGCGACCGGCGACCTGCTCGACTCCGTGAAAGCCCTCGGCTTCCACTACGCTTTGATCTCTGGTATTTCCATCGGCATTTACGATGTCGCTGTACCACCGGAAAAGGATAAGATCCTGGAAGACGGCGATGAAAAAGTCGAACAGATCAAACGCTTCTTCCGCCGCGGCCTCATGACCGATGACGAAAGATACAGAAGAGTCGTCGAAGTATGGAGCAAGAAGACCGATGAAGTCGGTGCTGCGATGAAGAGCTCCATGGTGAAGTTCAACCCGCTGACCATGATGGCCCAGTCCGGCGCCCGTGGTAACGATAACCAGATCCGTCAGCTGGCCGGCATGCGCGGCCTGATCGCCGATACCTCCGGTAAGACGGTCGAACTCCCTGTAAAGGCAAACTTCCGTGAAGGGCTGACCGTCCTCGATTACTTTACCTCTTCCCACGGCGCTCGTAAGGGTCTTGCCGATACCGCACTCCGTACCGCAGACTCCGGCTACCTTACCCGTCGTCTGGTCGACGTTTCCCAGGACGTCATCGTTCGCGAAGAAGACTGCGACGTACAGGTCTTGAATTTCGACAGAGAACAGAGCCTCATCGCCTCTCAGCCGGAAGTCAAGAAGACCATCATGGGTCTCAAGCAGACACTTCTCGGCGCAGTTCTGGATGAAGATGTCCTCGACCGCAGAAATGGAGATATCCTCCTCGTCAAGGGCAAGACCCTCGATGCGGACGATGTGACCCTGCTGAACCGTCACCTCGTAGAACATATTTCCGTCATCATCCCGACCGCTGACGGCATCGAAGCCGCAGAGCCGAAGACCTTTGACCTCGGCACACAGGATGCTGTCGCTGAATATAACCGTGCGATGCGCCATCATCTGACTGTCCACTTCGCAGGCAAGAAACTCGAAGAAGATGCCTATGACCGCCAAGGCAATGTCCTCTTCCCGGCAGGCACCGTCATCGACAGCGATGTCGCAGAGAAGATCCTTGTTTCCGATATCCCGGTGCTCAAAGTCCGTATGGATGAAGCGGAAGGCGTCGAAGTCTCCCTCATCGAAGAAAAAGGCCAGCCGATCGAGTCTCTGGCTGACCGTATCGCAGGCCGCTGCCCGCTGGAAGATGTCGTGAACCCGACCACCGGCGAAGTCATCGCGAAGAAGAACGAAGAAATTTCCGATGCCCAGGCAGAAGAGATCCAGAAATACTACGACAAGCTGAAGGTTCGTTCCATCCTCACCTGCCACTCCGCTCACGGCGTCTGCGCGAAGTGCTATGGCAGAAACCTTGCGACCGGCCGTCACGTAGAGATCGGCGAAGCAGTCGGTATTATCGCGGCACAGTCCATCGGCGAACCGGGCACCCAGCTGACCATGCGTACCTTCCATACCGGCGGCGTTGCTTCTGCAGAAGATATCACACAGGGTCTTCCACGAGTCGAAGAATTGTTCGAAGCCCGCAAGCCAAAGGGCAATGCGATCATTTCCCGTATCGACGGCACGGTTTCCATCACCAGTGCGGAAGATAACCCGAATGTCAAGATCATTACCATCACCAGCAATGATCCGGACATCGCCCCGGAAAGCGAAAAGATCCCGGTAGCGAAGAAGATCTCCGTCACAAACGGCGAATTTATCAAAGCCGGCACCCGCCTTTTTGAAGGTAACATCAACCCGCACGATATCCTTGATGTCCTCGGCGTACAGGCTACCCAGAACTATATCGTCAAGGAAGTCCAGAAGGTTTACCGCAGCCAGGGCGTAGAAATCAACGATAAACACATCGAGATCATCGTCCATCAGATGCTGCGTAAGATCAAGATCACCGAACCGGGCGGCTCCGGCTGGCTCCCGGGCGAGACTGTCGACATCGTCGCATTCCGTGCGATGAACCAGCGTCTTGACGACGAAGGCAAAGACAGAGCCGTCGGCGAAAACCTGCTCCTTGGTACCACCAAGGCAGCTCTTGCGACCGACTCCTTCCTCTCCGCCGCTTCCTTCCAGGAAACCACCCGTGTCCTCACTGAAGCAGCGATCAAAGGCAAGGAAGATCCGCTCCTCGGCCTCAAGGAAAATGTCATCATCGGCAAACTTATTCCGGCTGGTACAGGCATGTCCCGTTACCGCAAGCTGAATGTCATCCATAAGGGTGAATCCTTCGAAACCGGATCCGATGCGGAATAATTGATGCATCAGGTATAGCCGAAGCAGTCCTCACATCGTGGGGACTGCTTTTTGCATGGAGGGTATTCTGCACGATCCGGCGTATTTAATGGGCAGCAGCTACTTGCCGCAGGTCACCGTGCTTTCCTCTTGCGAATTTCTTCGAGATTCTCTACAATAGAATAGATATGTTAGTGACTAGTGACTAGTGACTAGTGATTAGTGACTGGCGACTAGGAGACGTCAGACTCTTATCGTCATTTTCAGAGCAGCGAGAAATCTTTGTCATTCGTGGTCAGGCGATCGTTGTTTGGAACTACCAAACGGAAAACCTGCTACCCACTCACCTTCGAGCATCGCCCGCCTTTATACTGCGGCGAAGCTGCCAACTTCATTTCTCATTCGAGCAGAGCTTTCAATCGTAGTCGAGGGGCGGCATGCCCCTTGGGGCTCACCCTGTACTTTTTTCAAGGAGACGCCATGATAAAAAAACTGTTTCCACTTGCGCTTTCCGCGGCGCTTGTCTTTGGCGGCTTCCTGCTGTCTTCCGCGGAGGATCTTGTGATCGATGGGCTCGGCCGCCTGCCATTTCCCAAGGACGTGACGGTCACGGATGGCGGCGGGTCAGAGCTTTCTCGGTTCATGATTGAAGGGACACACCGGAAAAATTATGGGAGATCGGCGCGTGCTGCGATGTGGTCGATCCTGACGGTACCGCCAGGCATGCAGCTGTATCCGGAGAAAGCGCCGTATCCCTATGATTCGATGCACATGTACCAGATACGCAAGACGGATGTGCGCGGGACATACAGCGCGGGCATCTATGTCATCTCGGGGACGGAGAAGGATTTCTTCCATGAGGGGCATCCGAAGGCAGCCCGCTTCTGGTCTACGGCTTTCCTTGAGGATGCCAAGCGCCCGACCTCGCTCTTTGGAATGCCGAAGATCCAGACATCGGAGTTCCAGGCATTGGTGGATCAGGTGCTCTCTGAGAAAAAAGGTCCATCTATACAGGTGAAGATCTTGAGATTCGTCCCATGGCGTGCTTTCAAAAATGAAGACGGTACCTACCGCTGGGGACAGGAGGCGAAGGTCATCCTGACGAATGAAAAGGGCTTGTCGTTTCCCCTCTGGATCTCTGCCAATCTTTTGAAAGCGGGGGATAAGTACTATCTGATCGAGGTGAATGGCAGCCACGCGGCGGCCGAACAGCTGTCGGATCTCCTGCTGTATGGATTCTATCGGATGAAGAGATGAGATAGCAGCGATGCGATGATTTCAAAATGCGCGGTGCTTCCGCTTTATGATGTGCTCTCCATCCCGAGAGGACATCGCAAGCCTTTTTCACTGCTGCATTTACTTTTGAAAGGGGATTTTCCATGAAATGGAAATGTTTGCTTCTCACGCTCGCACTGGCCTGCGGGATCTGTGCGGGGGGAGAAGCGTATGATATGAATGCCGTCGCAGCTGCTTCGCTTCCCAAAGGCTTCACCTACCGGGAGGCAGCGGGGACGGAGACACTCCATTTTATGGAGAAGGACATTCCTTATCAAATGGGACAGCTGCAGTATACATTGGAAAAACAGCAGAGCTTCTCATCCGGTTATATCATTCGCGCGCTGCTCCCTGTAGAGATGGCGGAAATGCTGAAGCCGTATTTCAAGATGAATCGTGATGAACATGTCTGGCGCCGGCTGACGCAGATGAACCGCGCACTCTTAAATCCGGCATCCCCTCTTCGGAAGGGGATCGAAGAGACAGTACTGAGTCTGGCCCGCAATGCCATCGGCCCCGCTGCGGATTCTTCGATCAAGGTAGAGCTTTCTTCGCTGGAGCCTTTCCGCCGCCTGGATGTCGATGAGGCCTATGTCTATACCGCAGGCGGGCTGATCACATACAATGCGGAGGGGATGAAGCTCCCCATGTACTGCCGCTCCTATTTCTTCCCCGGAAGTGAAGGACTCGATGTCCTGATGCTTTTCACCCCCGACGAAGGCAAAGCGCCGCTCCTATATGCCATCGATGATCTGGTGAATGCGGCCGCGAAGGAAGAGCTCAATGGGGCAGCGGGATATAAAGACCTCGGCGTGGTGCTGGGGAAGAATCAATAAGAAAAGGGGCTGCCAGTGACTGGTGACTAGGAATTAACAGCTAGGAATTAGGAAGCTCGAGGGACTAGTGACTTGAATACTACTTTCGGGCATCGTCTCATACATCATTGCGGCGAAGCCGCCACCTGAACCATAAACCTTAAATTACGCATTTCCATACAACCAACCGATTTACAGGAGGACCTATGAACGTATTTGCTGCGCTCGGCGTGAATGAGACGCTGACGAAACTTTTGAAAACACAGGGGATCAAGACCCCGACGCCCATCCAGATGTCCGCGATCCCAAACGCTTTCAAGGGACGTGATCTGATCGGCCGTTCGCAGACCGGGACAGGGAAGACGCTGGCCTATCTGTTGCCGGTCATTCAGCGCGTAGAAACAGACAAAGCCATGACGCAGGTGCTTATCATGACACCGACCCGCGAACTTGCCAAGCAGGTCTTTGACGTGATGCGTCCCTTTGCCATCGAGTGCGGTGTGGATGGAGCAGATATCATCGGCGGACGTACGATCGAGAACCAGCTGCAGAAGCTGAAGCGTGACCCGCATGTCATCATCGGGACACCCGGGCGCCTTCTGGATCATATCCGCAGAAAGAGCCTTGACCTTTCGAATGTGAAGACGGTCATCCTGGATGAAGCCGACCAGATGCTGGCGAATGGGTTCCGCGAAGATATCGAAGCCCTGATCGATGAGACGCCGAAGAAGCGCCAGCTCCTGCTCTTCTCTGCGACGATGCCTGACGATGCGAAGCGCCTCGCCAGAAAGTATATGCGCCACCCGGCCTTCCTTGATGTCGCAGAAAAAGCGACTGCATCGACGGTCGAGCAGCGCATCTATGAGACGACTCTCCCGCGCAAGTTCAAGCTCCTCGTCCGTCATCTGACGGAGATGAATCCGTACATGGCCGTCGTTTTCACGAATACCCGTGAGGAAGCGCATGAGCTCGCCGGCAAGCTGCAGGAGGAGACGGACTTCATCGTGGATGAGATCCATGGGGATATGAGCCAGAGCCAGAGAAATCAGGTCATTCGCGAATTTGAGAAAGCACGCATTCAGGTGCTCGTTGCCTCCGATATCGCAGCACGCGGGCTTGACGTCGAAGGCATTACGCATGTCTTCAATTACGGGATCCCAAGAAATCTCGAATACTATATCCATCGCATCGGCCGCACCGGCCGCGCCGGTACGAAGGGGATCGCCATCACCTATGCGACGCCGGAGGATGGATTCCTTCTCCGGAAGCTGGAAAAATCCATTGAAGAGACCATCACCCGCTATGATGAGAAGGGGAATGTCCGCCGCGTGAAGGCAGGCAAGCCGAAGAAGAAGGTCGTGACGCCCGGCATGTACAAACCGACCAAGAAGAAAGAGCATAAAGCGCTCGGACACAAGGGGCGGAACATGAGACAGAAACGCAAGAAGGAAGATGGAAAGAAGAAATAAAACAAGGCGATGTGAAATAACGATCATCTCATTTTCGCGTTCCATCTGCCGCGGGGGACTTGCAGCTCTCATAGGAGTGACTGGGAAACCTTATCCCAGCTGTCTTTCATGCCATAGTCACCCTATCCGCCCCTTTCGGGCACCTTCCCCTAGAGGGGAAGGCTGCGATATGAGAATACCATCTTCTAAAAAAAGGCGGCGAAGCCGCCACCTGAACCTTGAACCCTGAACCAAATGAAAGCAAAGTAAAAAGGGGCTGTGAAGAAATGAGGATTCATTTCTTCACAGCTCCTTTTCTGTAGGGGGATTTCCTCGTGCCTTTGTGCCGAGGCGTACTGTCAACACGCCTGAACTGTGGTACAATAGTCCTCATCGAGGTGAAAATTATGATCAAAAATAAAAAATTCATTCATCAGCTGCTGTGGCTCTTGGCGGGAATTCTTCCCTGGGGCTTCGGGGGATTTCTGGTACACACTGCTGAGGCCATGGCAGTGGGGACGCTCGCTTACTGGGGAATGGGGCTTTTGGTGCCGTTTCTTTTTTTCCTCTTCCAGCGGAAAGGCTATGGCAGTGAGTGGGGAGCATTACGAGCGGCAGTACATTTGCCGCTCTGGATCTCCTTCATCATCCTGCAGATGGTCATTTTCTGGAGCTATCTGCCGATGGCAGACAAGGCCTTCAAGGAAAGTCCGATACCGATCTCGATTGCGTTCTTTATCGTGCTGACGCTTTTTGCAGGGGCGGCGATCATGCTGGACTACCTGCTTCCTTCGCTCTATGAGAAGCTTTCGGAGAAGGGGTCTTGCCGGAAGGTCTGGCTGGGCGCGGCTTATTTCAGCGGGCTTATTCCCGGTTTTGCCATTCTCTCCTTTCTGGGGCTCTACTATGCGAATGGTATGCGCCTTGATCCTTTCACGGCGAGCTTCTTCCTGCTGGAGGTTTTCAGCTTTGTCTTCTACGGGAAAATCATCCTCGGCATGATGACATTCGGGATCTATCTCTTTCTGGCACTTTCCGGGACGAAGGGGCGGCGCATCACGGTGTGTGCTTTCAGCGGGATATTCTGGCTGATGCTCCTCTATATCCCGATGGTGATCTCCCTCCATCTTCCGCAGGCAAGCTGGCAGGTCTATATGGATCCGTCCTACCTTCCCATGATCCCCTTCGCTTCAGACCTTTGGCTGACAGGGATCGCGATCTGGGGCGGGAAAAAGGTCACGGAGTGGATATTTAGATAATGGGGTTAGCCCATGGGGCGGGCTGCCCCCCCTGATTGTTTGCGAAAGAGGGGGAGCGAGTTCTATAGGTGGAGAGGGTTCAGCGGGGGCGATGCCCGAAGGTGGCATGTAATCACCTTTCGGGCACCGCCCCCTTTTTTTGAACCTATAGAACCATTTCATCCGCAATCAAAGGGCAAAACGTCTCAGGGGCTCGTCCTGTACCTTCACCGTGAAATTCTAATTTTTCTCCATTGGACAGGTATGATAAAATGTAACTGTATTAGTGGCTTTTTTCATTTCCGACTGGGGCCTGCGCCTTTGCGCCGGCGAGTAACGAGGAAGGAGTGTTGAACTTGTCTGATATCAGACGTTTGTATGTACGAAAGAAGGCTGGTTTCCGTCAGGGCGAAGAGAGCCTGACGGCTGAGCTGAAAGAGGTGCTGGGAGACCGCATCGAAGGCTGTGGGATCTATCATCGCTACGATGTCGACGGACTTTCCGGAGAAGACTATGAGAAAGCGGTCTCGACCGTATTCTCTGAACCGCCGGTCGACAGTGTAGAGACAGAACTGCCAAAGGGCGATCTCGTCATCGGCGTCGAATTCCTGCCGGGGCAGTATGACCAGAGAGCGGACTCGGCAGAGCAGTGTCTTGCCATTGTCACCGGAAAAGATGGCGCGCGTGTGCGTTGTGCGCTGGTCTACACCTTTGATGGCCATTTCGCAGAAGGCGACCGCGAGAAGATCCTGAAATTCCTTGTGAATCCGGTGGAGTCCCGTGAAGCAAGTCTCGCTCCTGCGGAAACGCTGGATCTTCCTATCGAAGACCCGAAGGCAGTACCCGTTGTCAAGGGCGTCTGCGAGCTGGATGATGCAGGGATCGATGCCCTGATCGCCGACATGGGCCTTGCCATGAGCCATGATGACATGGCGATGATCCGTGACTATTTCCGCGATGAAGAGAAGAGAGATCCGACCGTGACAGAGATCCGTGTGCTCGATACCTACTGGTCCGACCACTGCCGTCACACCACTTTCTCCACCAAGCTCTCCTCTGTCGAAGTCGAAGACGGCACTTTTACCGCTCCGATCTCCAAGGCGCTCAAAGACTATGAAGAGACGCGTATCCATATCTATGGCAAGGACACGAAGCGCCCTGTGACGCTGATGGATATGGCAACAGCGGCTGTCAAGGCTCTCCGCAAGGAAGGAAAGCTGGAAAATCTGGATCAGTCGGAAGAGATCAATGCCTGCACCATCAAGGTGAAGATCGATACCAAAGGCGGCGAGGAAGACTGGCTGCTCCTTTTCAAGAATGAAACACACAACCATCCGACCGAGATCGAGCCATTCGGCGGGGCAGCGACCTGCCTGGGCGGATGTATCCGAGACCCTCTCTCCGGACGCTCCTATGTGTATCAGGCGATGCGCGTGACGGGCGCCGCAGACCCGCGCATGCCGCTTTCCGAAACGCTTGCAGGCAAGCTCCCGCAGAGAAAGATCGTCGTCGAAGCGGCCAAGGGCTACTCCTCCTATGGCAATCAGATCGGTCTTGCCACCGGTGAGGTCAAGGAATATTATCATCCGGGATTCATGGCGAAGCGCATGGAGATCGGCGCCGTCGTCGCAGCGGCTCCGGAAGACCATGTCATCCGTCTTTCTCCGACACCCGGCGACGTCGTCATCCTGGTCGGCGGGCGCACGGGCCGTGACGGTATGGGCGGTGCGACAGGCTCTTCGAAGGAGCTGAATACCGAGTCCATCGAGACTTGCGGCGCAGAAGTCCAGAAGGGCAATCCGATCACGGAAAGAAAGATCCAGTGCCTCTTCCGTCGTGGAGAAGTCACACGCCTCATCAAACGCTGCAATGACTTCGGCGCAGGCGGTGTCTCTGTCGCTGTCGGTGAACTGACAGATGGCCTTGACATCGATCTTGATCAGGTACCGAAGAAATACGAAGGCCTTGATGGGACCGAGCTGGCGATTTCCGAATCGCAGGAGCGTATGGCGGTCGTCGTCAGAAAAGAAGATGCAGACCAGTTCATCCGCTATGCCGCAGAAGAAAACCTCGAAGCCACCATCGTGGCCGATGTGACCGATACCCGCCGCCTCGTCATGAAGTGGAGAGGGGACACCATTGTCGATATTTCGAGAGATTTCCTCGACACGAATGGGGCGCAGCAGGTGAAGGAAGCCTACATCGCAAAGCCGGATGAAGCTGGCTATTTCCATAAAGAAGAGATCCATGACATCAAAAAGACCTGGCTTTCTGCCATGGCAGATCTCAATAACTGCTCGGAGCAGGGACTCTCCGAACGCTTCGACTCCACCATCGGTGCCGGTACCGTACTCATGCCATTCGGCGGCAAGTACCAGAAGACCCCGACCGATGGCATGGTAGCGAAATTCCCGGTCCGCAAAGGCGAGACTGACAGCGCCAGCTTCATGGCACATGGCTTCGATCCGTATCTGGCATCCTGGAGCCCGTTCCATGGTGCAGCCTACGCCGTACTCCTCTCCGTGGCCCGCCTCGTGGCGATGGGGGCTGACTGGAGAAAAGCCTACCTGACGCTGCAGGAATACTTCGAAAAGCTTACTGACAAGACCAGCTGGGGCAAACCGGCGGCCGCACTCCTCGGTGCTTTCCATATGCAGGAAAGCCTTGGTCTGGGAGCGATCGGCGGCAAGGACTCCATGAGCGGTACCTTCAATGATATCCACGTCCCGCCGACGCTCGTTTCCTTCGCTATCGCTCCGGGGAAAGCCTCCGAAGCTGTCAGCCAGGAACTCAAGAAGGAGGGCGATGTCCTCGTCCTCTTCGGCCAGCCGAAGGACGAAGCCGGCATGCCGCTTCTTGATGTATTCAAAGCGCATGCGGATTTCCTCTATCAGGAAGTGAAGGCCGGACACATCGCAGCGATGAAAGCGGTCGAACACGGCGGCGTCGCAGTGACCGTTGCCAAGATGGCCTTCGGCAACAAGCTGGGCGTCACTTTTGGTGAAAATCTGCCGCTCTCGAAATACTTCAGCAATTTCTATGGCGCGATCCTTGTAGAAACTACGCCAGAACTGGCAGAGGAATTTGCCAAACAGCCGCACACGAAGATCCTCGGCACCGTCGGCGGGGACAGCATGAAACTCTGCGGGGAAGAGATCGCCGTCGAAGAGCTCCTGCGCTCCTATGAAGGTACGCTCGATCCGATCTTCCCGCGCCGCGCAGCAGACATCCAGAAAGAAGCGCCGATCCTTCCGGAAACGAAAGCGATCCCGCAGTTCTATGTCCATACGAATCTTTCGCGTCCGCGCGTCTTCATCCCGACCATGCCGGGCAACAACTGTGAAGTCGACTGCGCGAGAGCCTTTGAACGTGCCGGTGCGGTCAGCGATATCTTCATCTTCAGAAATCGTGATGCAGCCGAACTCAAGGACTCCGTCGATGAAATGGCAGAACGCATCCGCCATGCGCAGATCGTCATGTTCCCGGGCGGCTTCTCTGCGGGCGATGAACCGGACGGCAGCGGCAAATTTATCGCCGCTGTATTCCGGAATCAGAAGCTCATGGAGGCCATGGACCAGCTCCTTCATGTCAGAGACGGTCTTGCCATGGGCATCTGCAACGGTTTCCAGGCCCTGATCAAGCTCGGCCTCGTACCGTATGGCGAATTCAAGCCGCTCACCGATGACGCACCGACGCTCACCTTCAATACGCTCGGCCGTCATATCTCCCGCTTCGTCACGACCAAGGTCGTATCGACCAAGTCCCCGTGGCTTGCCCTCTGCCAGCCCGGTGACCTCCACTCCATCGCCATCAGCCACGGCGAAGGACGCTTCATCGCTTCCGATGAACAGATCCGCTCGCTCGCAGCCAATGGCCAGATCGCGACACAGTACGTGGGGCCGGATGGCGAGCCGACCTACGACAGCCGCTACAATCCGAACGGCTCCTCGTGGGCTGTCGAAGGCATCACCAGTCCTGACGGACGCGTCCTCGGAAAGATGGGTCATACCGAACGCCACGGCCAGAATGTTGCAAAGAACATCGCTGGTGATACCTACCAGCCGCTTTTCGAAGCCGGTGTGAAGTACTTCAAGGGCTAATGGTCCATGCATAGAAAAAACGCTCTCGTGAATGCGGGAGCGTTTTTGATTAGGGTTCAAGGTTCAGGGTGAGCTCCGAAGTCTGAAAGCAGGGATGAGGGATTGGGGATTAGAAATCTCAAGTGACTTGTGACCAGGAATTAGTATCTAGGGATTAGTAGCTAGGGATTAGGTTCGCGATATGAGAAAAACGCTAATTTCAAATCTACGCGGCGCTTCCTGATTTTATGCGCCGCCCCACGGGCTAACCCCGAACCCTGAACCTTAAAAATTTTCATCCTAAAAACTATTTGACACGCACGTAAAAAAACTATATAATACTCCTTGTGAGATTTGTCCGGAAACCACTAGCCCCGGAGGAAGGATGACATCTTGCGGTTCTGTTTTTTATTCAGAAGGAGTCATTACTAATGAAAACAACATTCATGGCCAATGCGGGCAACATCACTCGCAAATGGTATATCGTTGATGCTGCAGGACTGACTGTTGGCCGTTTGGCTGCCAGCGTTGCCAAAGTTCTGACCGGCAAGAATAAACCTACCTACACACCGCATGTTGACACTGGTGACAACGTCATCATCATCAACGCAGATAAAGTCGTTTTCTCCGGCAAAAAAGAACTGAAGAAAGTTTACTTCCACTACACCGGATATATCGGCGGCGACAGATACCAGAAAGCTGGCGACGCTCTTCGTGAAAAACCGGTATGGGTCGTAGAACATGCTATCCGCGGCATGCTTCCGAAGAACAAGCTCGGTGCTCAGATGTACCGCAAGCTCCACGTATACGCAGGTGCTGAACATCCGCATGCAGCACAGCAGCCTGAAGAACTGAAATTTGATATCCGTTAACCAGAAGGGAAGGAAATAAGAAATGGCAGAAGCTACATACTACGGCACTGGCCGCAGAAAAACATCCGTTGCCAGAGTCCGTCTGGTACCGGGACAGGGTAACATCACAATCAATGGCCGTGATCTGAAGGATTACTTCGATCTCGCAACCCTCGAACTGATCATTAAACAGCCGCTCGAACTGACCGGCACCACCACCGCATATGACGTCATCGCTAACGTAAAAGGCGGCGGACGTACAGGCCAGGCTGGCGCTATCCGTCATGGCATCAGCCGTGCTCTCCTCGATGTCGATGGAGACTACAGAAAAGTTCTGAAAGTCGCAGGTCTCCTGACCCGTGATCCAAGAATGAAAGAACGTAAGAAATACGGCCTCAAGAAAGCAAGAAAAGCAAGCCAGTTCTCCAAACGTTAATCATTGGACGAATGCCGAAAACGCTCATGGATTTCCATGGGCGTTTTTTGATGCAGGAAAAGCAGAAACGAAGGGGACGAGCAGCATATGATGAAAGCGTATCATCCCGCCTTCCCCGCGGCTCCTCTTCTCTTTTATAAGATGTTTCCCGTCCAGGATCCACCAACCAAGTGCATTTCCCTACTATTTCCTTCCTCTATGAAGTATAATAAGGGAGACCGATTCACCAAGGAGGATTTATGACTGCAAACGATATTCATGACGCGATAGAGACATTTGCTCGCTACGGTGTGCCGCGGGAGCGGATTTTTAATGAAGTCATGCGTGCGCGCTATCTGGACTATGTACTTTTCCTGAATCCGGAGAATGTCCAGTACGGGATCTCCATCGATGACCTGTACGAGAATATGAAACGCACGGCAGACAAGCTGGGCATGTATGAGGGCGATGCAGATACCTATGCGCGCGTTTATACACTTGCGCTCCGCGTGGAGCCGCTGGTCTTTGCGCCGGAAATGCCGACAGCACCCGCCAAAGTGCATGCACTGCTCGCAGAAGCGGTAAAGAAGGCAGAGGCTGCGGGGAATACGGTGCTTTTCACCGGCGCAGAAGAATATCTGCCTTACCTTGCCGGAATTTTCCAGGATCTCGGGGGAAAACGTATCGCCGTTGCGGTGAAGGACGCCATCTGGAAGGAGCGTCTCCACTACGTCTTCCCACGCGGCCGCGCGATGCTGGGCAGCGAACTCGCGGAAGATACCGAGCACTACGATTACATTTTTGATTTTGAAACAGACGGCATCGCAGCAGTCGCTGATTTGAGACATCGCCTCGCCGAGAAAGGCATGATGGACGTTATCATTCCTTCGGCGCTGCTGACGAAAGAGGGGGATGCTGCGCTTGCTGCCAGAAGAAGCTTGGCGGCCGAGAAGAAACTGACGGCTTTCTATGATACGGAAATCGGCGGGAACGAGTATGCTTACCTGCGCTTTGCCGGAGAAGCAGCTAAGACCGTGTCTTTCGGTCTGTCGGATTTTGCAGACGGCGCCTTCCGCGGCGTCGACCAGCTCTCGCTTCCGCTGGACACCTTCATTGAAGCCGATGACTGGAACTATGATCTTTACGCTTTCAATGGTTCGCCGAGCGTTCAGATGCTCCTTTCTCAAAATATCGTTTCACCTGATTTCACGCTTGGAAACGTCTTCTCTGATGTGCCGATGGAAGAAATCGAGACCGACCTGCCGCTGATTTCTAGGGAAGCGGTGATGGACTCGGGCGTGCGGATGGATCTCGCGGCACATGCATCCGGGGAAACGCCGGCGGTTCTGCGCGTCCTTGCAGCAGGCGACCTCGTTCTGACCACGCTCGAAGGGCATCTTCGCACCGCTGTCGTAAAAGAACCTTGCGCTGCATCTGACGAAGGCATCCTGGTCTTCCGCCCGCTGGAGGGCTATACCGGTGAATATGTGAAACTCTATTTCGATGGGAAACTGGGCGAACTTTTTCTCGCAACCATGAAAGCAGGGAAGCATTGGTATCTCACGACATCCCGACTCCTCCGTTTGCCCATTCCGCGGGCAGGGAAGGAGACCATCGAAGCGCTCACCAGACTTTGCGATGAACGTACCAAAGCCCTCGCTGCTGCGGAAGCCGCATGGAGAGAAGCCAAAGAAGAGAGTGTCAGAAGGATGGTCGGGAAATAGGTTTAATGGGATCAACAGGTTCAGCTTGATAGGGGGGGGATAGCCCCTTCCTTTGGAAGGGGCAGGCGAGCGCAGCGAGCCGGGGTTGGTCGAGGGAAACGGAATTAACGTATTCCACTAGCCAACCTCCGCCCCTTCTGGGCACCTCCTTCCAGAGGAAGGAGGGAAATGCGAAATAGTTAAGGAAACGCTGATTCAATCGCAGAGTCAGATTTTACAAGAATTTTTATACATAGCTTCGTCATAACCTTCCTTAAATAGCTCGCTATTCGCGTCAGGTTATTCCTTGCTATGCATAAAAATCCAAGAGTAAAATCTGACAACGATTTAATCAGTGTTTCCTTAGCAGTTACTTCTACGCACTGAACCCACCAACCTGAAATTTGAAAGCAGGGATCAGGGACTGAGGATTAGGAGCCTCGAGTGAATGGTGTCTTGAATACGACTTTTGGGCATCGCTCTATTTATACTTCGCGGCGCTTCTATATTTTTATGCGCCTTTGAAAGCAGGGATGAGGGATGAGTGGCTAGGGATTAGAAACAAGTGGTGATTGAAGCAGCGCAATTAGCATACTGACCATTCTGCAAGGAAGAGCGAGGGCTGCGCTCGAGATGACGACGGCGCGAAGCGCTATCAAAATTCTGCGGCGTTTCATTATTTTTGCGCCGCACCACCATTTCTAATTTCTCATTTCTCATTCGAGCAGAGCTTTCATCCGCAATCAAAGGGCGCCTCGCCCCGCGGACTAACCTTGAACCCTAAACCCTATCTACCAAGAGGAGATTCAAAATGATGGAAACGAAAAAAATCGTACTGGCTACGCACAATCAAGGAAAGATCAGAGAATTTCAGAAAGCCTTTGCAGAGATCGGATGGCAAGCTGTGCCGATCGCAGACATTGCGGAGGTAGAAGACCCGGAAGAGACGGGGACGACCTTTGAAGAAAATGCGCTGCAGAAGGCCCGCTGCTATGCGAAGGCGGTGGATCTTCCCGTGCTCTCCGATGACTCGGGCATCATTGCCTGCGCGCTCGGAGACAGGCCTGGGGTATACTCGGCGCGCTATGCCGGACACCATGGCGACGATGAAGCCAATAACCAGAAGCTCATCCGAGACCTCGCTCCTTACACGGGGGATGATCGCAAGGGCTACTATGCCTGCGTCGTCGCACTTGTCTGGCCGGATGGCAGATCCCTTACGGGAAAAGGGACGTGCGATGGGATCATCCGTGATTTCTATCAGGGGGAAGGCGGCTTCGGCTATGATCCGCTCTTCTATCTGCCGGAATTTGGAAAAACCATGGCAGAGCTTTCGATGGAAGAGAAGAACCAGATCAGCCATAGAGGAAGAGCTCTCCGGGACTTACTGTCGAAAATAGGGAAATAGGGTTCAGGGCACGCCCTTCGGGGCGTCCTTTGATTGTTTGCGAAAGAGGGGGAGCAGGTTCTATAGGTTCAGAGGGTTCAGCGGGGGTGGTGCGGCGCATAAAAATCAAAAGCGCCGCGGAGGTTTGAAACTGGCGGTTTTCTCGTATCGCAAACCTAATCCCTAGCTACCAGTCACTAGTCACTTTGCGCCAATAATCCCCAATCCCTAATCCCTAGCTACTCATCTGTGCTTGCCATGCGAACCATTGACTTTTATTTCCCAAAACTCATACATAATGTATCTACCTATACAGAAATAGTATACTCGATTTTAAGCAGTTTCATTCAATAAGGCTCTATGTTATAATGGAAAAAGTTCCAATCCATAGAGGAAAAGAACGGGGGTGGCAGTTTACTTCATGAAACGGGGTAAGCTCAAACTGCTGGGTTTCAACAATTTGACCAAGACACTCAGCTTCAATATGTACGACATCTGCTATGCCAGTACAGAAACAGAAAGAAAAAAATACATCGCTTACATTGACGAGGTCTACAGTGCCGAGCGCCTGACCCAGATCCTCGTAAAGGTCGCCGAGATGATCGGAGCCCATGTGCTGAACATCGCTTCACAGGACTATGACCCGCAGGGCGCATCCGTCACGATGCTGATCGCAGAGGAAGAAGTCGAGAAGCAGGATGTGGTGTGCCATCTTGACAAGAGCCATATCACTGTCCATACGTATCCGGAAATGCATCCGCAGGATGGCATCTGTACCTTCCGTGCGGACATCGATGTATCGACCTGCGGGAAGATCTCGCCTCTGAATGCGCTGAATTTTCTCCTCCAGTCCTTCGATGCGGATATCGTCATCACCGACTACCGCGTGCGCGGCTTTACGCGTGACGTGCAGGGCAAGAAGATCTTCATCGACCACCGTATCAATTCCATCCAGAACTACATGGCACCGAAGCTGCGCTATAAGTACGACATGGTGGACGTCAATGTATATCAGGAAAATATTTTCCACACGAAGATGCTGATCCATGATTTCAATCTGGATAACTACCTCTTCGATATGAAAGAGGCAGAGCTGGATCGCAAGGAAGGGAAACGCATCCGCCGCCTGCTGAAGCAGGAAATGTATGAGATCTTCAATGGCAGAAATCTTCCTGCCATCAAAGATTAAATATAAAGCGGCTCCATTCGAAGTCGCCGACGCATAAAGTATCAGTCTTTTTTTAGGAGGAAACAATGGATACTGCAAAACTCAAAGAAGAAGCACTCGCACTCAGAAGAGAAAAACATCAGATGATCAAGACCGGCTTGAATGCTGCTGTCGAATGCAATCACGACCTCGCGATCGTATACACCCCGGGTGTATCCGCTCCGTGCCTCGCGATCAAAGACGATGAAGACCTGTCCCTGGAACTGACCTGGAGAGGCAATGTCGTAGCCGTCATTTCCGATGGCACCCGTGTCCTCGGCATGGGCGATATCGGCGCAGCTGCTGCTATGCCGGTCATGGAAGGCAAATCCGCACTGTACAAGAGATTCGGACAGATCGATGCGATCCCGATCACTCTGGACACCAAGGATCCGCAGGAATTCATCCACACCGTCAAACTGCTCGAAAAGAACTTCGCCGGCATCAACCTCGAAGATATCTCTTCCCCGAAATGCTATGACATCGAAGACGAACTGAAAAAGATCATGAACATCCCGGTCTTCCACGATGATCAGCACGGCACTGCGATCGCTGCTCTGGCAGCACTCCTCGGCGCTCTCGAAGTCGTCGGCAAAAAGATCGAAGATGTGAAAGTCGTCATGAATGGCGCTGGCGCTGCCGGCACCGCGATCGCCCGCCTGCTCCTCGAAGACGGCGTAAAACCGGAAAACATGACCATCCTGAACTCCAAAGGCATCCTCTTTGACAATGGCAAGAGAGACCGCGTACAGCAGGAACTCATCGCCAAAGTCAATCCGGAAAATAAACAGGGCACCTTTGCTGACGCTGTCAAAGGCGCTGATGTCCTCATCGGCTGCTCTGCACCAGGCGTATTCAACGTAGAAGCCATCAAGACCATGAACGACAAGAGCATTGTCTTCGCTATGGCAAACCCGGTACCGGAAATCATGTACGAAGAAGCCAAAGAAAAAGGTGTTTACATCTATGGCTCCGGCAGAAGCGATATGCCGAACCAGGTCAACAACTCCTCCGTATTCCCAGGCCTCTTCCGCGGCGCTCTCGATGTACGTGCCCGCCAGATCAATGAGGAAATGAAACTCGCTGCTGCTCATGCTCTCGCAGACCTCGCTATCCATAGCGGCAAACTCGACCCGGATCATGTCGTCGTCGACGTATTCGATCCGCAGGTTCCGTTCGCTGTAGCGAAAGCCGTTGCCAAAGCAGCCATCGCCTCCGGCGTAGCAAGAGCTACCGAACTCCCAGAAAAATACAGAGACTAATCGCGCGCAGCGCATCAAAAAAGCAGGAAATGAGACGTTCTCATTTCCTGCTTTTTGTTTTGGATGATTAGTGACTAGTGACTGGTAGTTAGGAATTAGTGGCTAGGGATTAGGTTTGCGATACGAGAAAACCGCTAGTTTCAAACCTCCGCGGCGCTTCCATCATTTTATGCGCCG
>ULKN01012436.1_pt1 | contig 22628 bp, 29 predicted proteins | sample 1951171 | NCBI WGS metagenome assembly ULKN01 (sample SAMEA4835502, study PRJEB28245) | human gut metagenome | biome: gut microbiome; material: fecal sample | place: Denmark | collected 2008
AAACCCACATAGTCCCATGTCTCTATGTGTTAATGCTGCAGCCGCAATCACACCATTTCCCTGGTTGGTTGTCCAGTCGTATACATATGTCATTTTTTTGCTTGGCCAGTCAGCTACACTTTCTTTCTGATTATAGCTCCCCTGCGTCAACGCCTCATCAGCATTTGCTACATTAAATGCACCACAAGCCGTAGCCTCTATTCCGCCCGGCAATGTTGTTGCATCATCAGGTATTTCTTTGTCCGTTAATACTATACCACCAAATGCAACCTCTGTTGTTGGACATAATTCGTCCATTACTTTTCCTACGTTTAGATAATATCCATTATTGCTGAACATTTTTCCCAAAGCGTCAGTCATGTGATTGTCATGCTCAATCACTTCGGTTTCTCTGCATCCCCGAAGTTCCAAGCGCACATGTCCGTGAAACTTCGGTACCTGAATTTTGTTGATATAAATATTTTTGAGTATTGATTCCATTTTAGTCCTCCTCGTTTTTAAACTGATACTGAAACTCTGTCAAGCTATCTTCCACAGTCGATACTATGAATCCGATCGTAAGTATCTTTGATTGTCCTACACTCTCATATGCATGTAACATACTTCCTTCTAATGCATCCGTCAAAGTTTCTTCTTCCGTCCAGGTCATGCCTGCATCATAGGATAGCTTAACTTTTATACCTTCATGGATTGCTGTTGCTCCGGTGATTCCATAGATACTTACATCCGACATATCACACGTTGCCTGTACGATCTGTGCATGCGGTACCGCCGTGATCGTAATCATTGTATCTAGGATTGTGTCAGCTGCAGTCCATTTGTATATCTTCGGTGATTCTAATTGCAAGATATAGTCCGATGCCGGTGCTGTATCTAATCCATGTGTCTCGAAATCTGCTGCCTGCAAGATATCTCCTGAAATAGTTATTTCGTTTACTACATCATCCTGAATCGTGTAATACTTGTCTTCCGACCAGAGCAGATACTTCACAACCTGTTCTGTTGCGCTCTCAGCATCCGAGTTTCCACTCTCACTTGCAAAATTGAGCACATCACTAACAGAATTAAGCACATCACTAACAATAGCACTCTGGATTGATTCAAATTCTGTCGAGTCCAGTTCAACAACATTCATCATTCCACGGTCTATACTCTGATTTACCGATTTGTTTACATACTTCGTTGCAAGTTCGAAAGCTCCATCTTCCGTTGTTACATACCGCGACGAATATGTACACTCGCTGTCTGTTGTAAATGTCCAGCTCACGATTCCCCAACTGATTTCTGCCTTATCAAGCAGATTTCCAACTGTTGTAATATCTTCCAATTGAACTGTCTGAAGCTGTTCTTCTACTATAGTTTTGTCTACATCTATCATATCTGCAACAATTGTACATATCAGATCTTTTGACACAGTGAGAGAATCCAATACAGCAATTTGGGTAAGTTTCTCTTCTACTGTGATGAATCCATCCCATTCGACTGTACCAACCAATCCCTGACCATAGATAACCGCACGTACCGCCCCCTGCGCTATCGCTATACTGCCACCGGCAATGTTTAACTTTACAATCCATCGATTGATGGAGTTTTCTTCAATCATAAGCATATACATCAAACTCAGTATATGCTTTCCGTTTTTCCATGTCTCTGTCGGATTATATCCTATGATTGTTACTTCATTCAGCGTATACTCGATTGATCCGATCACATCTTCTTCTGCAGTTGCATCAAGCAGTACTTCTGCTTGAAAAAGCACGCCTATTGAGACGGACGATGTGAAACGGATATCTATGATTGCCTTTGACTCGCCGTCGCCGATCTGGATTGCACTCGCATTCTCATAATTAAAAAATAATATCTCATTTGTTGATACGTTATTCCGTAGCCCTTCCAGATTCTTATCCGTCTTACTCTTCGCGCTTGCAAGCGCTGGATCCGATCCGAAGCCGGTAATCTTATATCCTTTATTGAATGTATAATCATACATCATCACACATCCAAGCTTTCCCGGAGCGATACCATCCGTGCACCGGATGATATCGCCAAGGTCATACATCGCCCCACACAGGCAACCTGTCTCGAATGGCACATAGTCTATTTTCAAAAGTGCATCCAGCACCGCGCGCCGGATCTGCTCTTTGTAACTGTCTACACCATATTGCAGAAACGGATTCGATCCAAGATTGTATGTCAGATAATTATCTGGATCAGATCCATAATAGCTTGTAGTGTTGTTTTCCATATTCACACAGGATAATCCAGAGTAGCGTGTCTCAAACTTACTGAACTTTGAGCCGGTAAACCGTTCATGATTCGTAAGTGTATCAACAACATTCTGCGTGTAGCTTCTAAGTACAAGCTTTCCTTCGCGATCCATCGTCGCAATGGTACCTGTTGCCTGTGCTACCCAGAATACAAAATCCTGCCATGTCTCGATATCATTCTCTGTATAAAGCGAAAGACTCTCCGTTCCGTTCGGAAGTGCATCTACATCTGCCTGTGTCAGTCCCAACTCTACCTCACAGGTTGTGCAAGCAAGCGTTAACAACTCATATGGTGTGCCAATTGTAATATCTACCGTACAGGATCGATTGAAGCGAGCCATGTTGTCATATGCTGTGATATCAACGCCATACTCCGTGTCATTTGCTTCTGATACTGTATAGACGCCAAGCGGTACATCTTCCCATGCGGTACCGCCAATCAAGAGTCCTTCTGATACTATGATCTGTGCATTCGTCCAATCTGGCACCTGCAGATCCGGCTTGAATGTGCACTTCAACTCTCCTATGTACACACTGCCGATCTTGACATCGTTCTGCTCGCTGCACTGATTCGTTATCGTGAAGGAACCGCTTAATATGTCATGATTGGTAAATGCGATCTTATTTACTGTTCCGGCCAGGCGGAACGTCTGTACTTTTCTTTTTGTTTGTTTCAGATATTCTTCTGATACCTGATACATGCTACCGCCTCCTTGCTTTATAACTCTTCCGCGCCGAAAGATACCGTCCAATACCCTTGTGTGTTCTGGCTATATTCCGAATTCTTCTCCAGATCGCAATCAATACTCTCAATCCGCACCGTATACTCCGCTTCATCAATCTGCAGTTTTACCGACTGCATCTTTGCATATCCAAGCATCTTGTTCTTCCATCTTGAAGATACCTGGAACTTCAACGAGCCGGAGTATTTTCCGGCTCGCACGTCAATTGCAAGATCATCCCCTGCTTCTGACTGAAATGTATTTGATACTTTGCTGAAGCTCTCTGAATAATCGATTGGATTTGGTACACGTTCGCCATTGATTTTTACATATTTGTTCAGCATTATCTTCCTCCTGATCTGTAATTATTGATCTGGTTCGCACGTACAATGATGTCATTTAATTTTGACTGACCGATATATACCGGGATCACAATATCTCCTGCTGCCATCGCTGTCTGATTACCTGCAAGTGCGGCTTTCATCTCACGTGCCACGGCCGCAATCCATTTCTCGTTTTGATCAAGCGGAACAACCGCCTCCGCGCCATTACCTTCCAGCAAACCGACCTGTCCTTTTGCAAGCACGCCGCCTCGTTCCAGTTGTGGTACTCCAAGCTTACTGATCTTCGACAGGCTGACGCCCGGAATCTTGTTGATCACACCGATCACGGCATTGATCGCACCGATGAAGCCGTTTATGATACCGATTGCCTTGGATAAGACAAAATTAACGGCTGTTTTTACCGCCCCGGAAATCGCATTGCCGATTGCCATACCTGCACTTTTGAAGATACCTGTTACAGAGTTCCACACACCTGAAAAGAAACTGCCTAATCGATTGAAGATACTTGTTATGCCATTCCACGCCTGTTGGAATATGCCTGTGAAGAAACTTCCAACCGTGCTGAATACATTCCGTATGCTTGACCATGCATTTGTCGCGACGGACACGATCCCAGTCCATATGCCTGTAAAGAAGCTTCCAATCGCCTGAAAAGCAGATGTGAAGAATTCCTTAAACGCAGTGACAAGCTGGGACACTTTCTCACAGAAAGATTCCCATACAAACTGTGCCACCTCAACGATTGCATCCCAATTCTTTATAACTACGATAATTGCAGTAATCACCGCAATAACAGCTGCTGCAATCAGCAGAAACGGACCGATTGCAGTGACAACCCCGGTAATGGCCGGAATCATGGTTCCTGTAATAAACGTAGATGCGGTACCCATCCATGTTGTGATAGAACCGACTAAAGACACTATCTGACCGCCATAAAATATAACCTTTCCTACCGAATTTATAAGAGTTCCTATCAATGCTATTAACGGTCCAATTACCGCCACAACACCTGCAATCGCTATAATATGCTGTTGCTGAGAATCTGACAAACTATTCCATTTTTCGCCCAATCCTCGTATTTTTTCTGAAATATTCTCTAATATCGGTGCTAACATAGATGCAAGCGTTGCTCCTACCTCGCTTGCCGCAACCTTTACGGTATTCATAGTTGTTTTCAGTTTGTCTGTATCATCAAGCATTGCATCATATGTCGTATTTACATTTCCTATATTGTCTGTCATTGATGCACTTAATTCCTGAAAACTAAGTGATCCACTCTTGCATGCTTGATAAACTGCAGCTCCTGCTTTTGTACCAAACAAATCATATGCCGCCTGCAAACCCTCTGTTTCTGTTTTTGCATCAACCATACTTGATTGAATCTCAGCCAATGCTTCATCTAAAGGTTTTCCATCAGCCGTTGCATTCTTTAATGCCTTCGACAGGCCACTCATAACCTGTGATGTATCTGCACCAGACATTTCTACTTTACCGAGAAAATTTGCACTTGATGCTGCATTCAATCCCATCTGTTGCATTGCTGCAGAATTCGTAACCATAAGAGACGCAAGTGTGTCTACACTAATACCCGTCGCTTGTCCCGTTGCATTTAATGTGTCAAGCAAACCACCCGTATGACTAATGTCTACATTGTACGCGGCCATTACCTTTTGAACATTATCAATAGATCCTGATACATCTGTATCATTCAGTTCTGCAAATTTAATAAACCGTGTAGACAAGTCTTCCAACGTAGAACCCGTCACACCAAATCTTGTATTGACTTCACCTACTGCTGCCCCTGCTGTCTCGAAAGATGTTGGAATATCCTGTGCAATTTTTTTTGCAACATCTTCAAAACCTTCTAATGTCTTTCCTGTTGCACCAGTTTTTTTCACAATAATATCCATTCCAGCATCTACTTCATTAAACGCTGCAATAGACGCTGTGCCAGCGGCAACAATTGGTGCTGTAACATTTTTTGTCATGCTACTTCCAAAACTATTGATTGAACTTCCAACATCCTGTACTTTTGTACCTACTTCCTGTATCTGTGCACCTGCTGCCTGCATCTGACTTCCCAGCACGGACGATGCCTGTCTTGCCTGCTTCTCCAGATTTGAGAGTTCATTTGTCGTTGTAACAATCTCTGCTTGCAACGCATCATATTCACCCTGTGTGATGTTTCCAAGTTCAAGTTCCTTTTTTGCGGATTCGGCAGCCTGCTTCTCCATATCAAGTTTTTCTTTTGTTTCTTTGATTACTTCATTCAAAGCATTCTGTTTTGCTTTGAGAAGATCTACATTTTTCGGATCAAGCTTGAGTGCTTTTTCCACCGAATTCAACTGGCTTTTCGTTGTTTTGATCTCTGAATTGGCAGCTTTCAGTGCTTTCGTAAGCCCTGTTGTTTTTCCATCGATTTCAATTGTAATTCCTTTTATCTGTCCCACGTAGCCACCCCTTTACATAGCTGCAAATTTATCAAAGTCATCCTGCGTCGCCTTGAGTGGGTAGTTATACGTGTCGTTGTTGCTCTCAATCATCATGTCGAGCACATCTCCATGTGTTAACTCCTCAAGGTCCTGCATTGATATATGTAGTGAAAAAGCCCGCAGCATGAAGATGTTTGTATTCATCTCCCTTACTGTTGACTTTGGTTTTTTTTTAGTTCACTTGTGGTCGTAATATTGCGATTCCATACATTCAAGATGGATGTAATTGCCGCAGGATCCTGGAAGTCTGCTTCCTCAAATTCTTCCATCCATGCAATATACCCTTCTTCTGAAGCTTCTTTAATCTCCTTTCGATTTTGCATGTTCATTACATACGCAAGCTTCGATGTATATTCAATCGCATCAAGCTTGTCTACGTCTTCTACGTTTTCCAGCTTCGCAAGATCTTTTAACAGCTCACGCTTAAATATCTGCTTGTATCGAATCGCAGTCGCTGCGTTGCTCTCAACTGCTACTTCTCTCTGTCCAATTCTAATCACTGATCTCATAGTATCCTCCGTTTCTGTTGCACCGGTGCAACTTTATATTTTTGCAAGAAAAATTGGACGGTATCTTCTACCATCCCATTTCATAATTGATATTAACCTGCTGCCTGTTCTGATGCAGTCGGCTCCCATACTTTTGTATACCAGCTCTTATACGCGTCATCTGTTGTATTGGATCCGGTTGTTGCTTTAACCAGATTCTTTTCCTTGCCATTGATCACGTTGACATCCGGACGTGGTGTAGCCTTAATTGTCACAGATTCTGTCACAGGCTCCGTGCTGTCTTCCTTGGTCTGGGACGCAACGGAGTGTCGTGTCAGTGAGCAACGATACAACACATGTCTGCGTGCTTTTTTATCGCCGTTGAACTCAAACAGAAGTGCGATGTACTTCTGTTCGTCTGTCGAAGATTCAACGAGAACACCATTGACTTCTTCCTGTCCCATCACCTCAGTTTCTACGTCCTCTGGTACAACTGCAGATTCGAAATCTCCCTCATAGCCGGAATTGCTTGTCAATACGGCATACGCTGTATCATCCGCATAAAATGTGTTTGACTCTCCGGACGGATCAAGTGACATACTTACTGCTCCCGGCCATTTCTTTGGCGTACTGTATGTACTCTTGATCGTTCCATCCTCCTGCTCCGTCTCTGTGATAATCGCATAATGTGTATTTTTCAATCCAAACTTAATCTTATTTTTTTCTTTACCCATCTTTATATTACCTCCTATATGGTCTTAGCTTCGTATATGGTCATAAATACTTTCTGCTCGTTCTCGAACTCGTCTGTCATGCTCCACGGAATTTCTGCTTCATTCAAAGCATCTTCGATCATCGCTTCCAGCTTCTCATTCTTCTTCGTACTGTACAGCACCGCACGCATGGAACTAATCTTCTGATACACCTTGTCATCTGCGAAGAAATTACTATCCGCATGGCATGTGTATGTGACGTATGGTACTTTGGTGCCTACAGGTGCATGGTCATAGTGTACAGTCACACCCGGTACCGACAAGACTTTCTTTACATCTGCAATCGTCATCCTTTTCCCACCTGCCTTTTGAATTCTTCCGGAAACTCATCCTGCGCCCATGCTTCTACTGGAGCAATATGTTCGTGTGCAGCGGCGTGTCCTCGCACCTCTCCATTGATGATGATGTCATGTCCATTCTCAAGAAGATGTGTCAGCTGATACTGCTCGTTATACACAGTCATTCCTTCCGATGTTTTCTTGTACTTCCATCCATTTTTGTACTTTTTCCCTTTTGTACGCTTGTTGTTGGGAGATGTCTTTTTCAGCTTCTTTACAGCTTCCTTGGCTGTATTCTCCGCTGCCGTATCAACCGCAGTGTGCACATGATGCTCAAACGTTGAAAAGATTGACTGTAATTCCATATCAAGCTGTCCAATTTTAATCGTCTTGTTCGACATACGTCACCCCTGCTTTCTCCTCTGCATAAAGCTCGATCGTATCTGAATCTGTACGCTCATATGTACGATAGATCCCATATACTTTGTCTTTGTACTTCACAAGCTCTTCGCTGTTGTAATTTACCTTGTCTGTATCAAAGCGATACTTCGGATTCATACCGACCTGCCCGGCTTTGAAGAATTCCTGTCGATCAACGGACTGTACCTTGCATATTACTGCACGCTCGGTCTTCTCAACGACAACCGGATTGCCGATATCATCTGTCCCAGTCTTAACCGCGATCAATATGATTTCGTCATCCATCCTCTTCCACCTTCGCTTTCTGCGCAAACAGGCGATTGTTGAGTTCATACCGTAACATGCGCGGCATCTCCTCTCCGGTTGCTCTTTTGCGCCACATCCACGCCGCATAGCTTATGATAAGCTCCTCATCATCCACAGGTGGATCCTCCGGGAAGGTGATACCCTCCCGTTCGATCCGTTTCTTTGCAGTCTGCAGATACTGACTCAACCGCTTATCATACACCGTGGCAGAAATTCCAAGGTCGATCTTTAACATTGTCAACTTATCTGCATCTGTCATATATTACTCCTTACTTGATGCAGCCGCCTTATTTGCTGTATCTTCTGCAAATGTCATATCTGCTGTCGGTGTAGTTCCAAGGATTCCGATTGCTACAAAGCCCTCTGCAATCACCGGAAGACCGTCATATCGTGCCAATCCCTTATATACTGTCTGATCTTCTAAAAACTTCACATGCTCGGACTGTGTGATCTGTGCTCCCTCACGCTCGGCAAGGAGATATAAGTCACCATACCCGCCGACAATTACATTGTCCGGGATGAAATCGAGTGTTTCGATCGCACCACCAACGATTGGCATGGTGTCCCCCATTCCGGTAGCGATTGCGCCCGCTGCATTAAAGCTGAGTGCCTCTGCCACAAGCTTTGTCTTGGTTGTCTCGTTCATAGCCCAGAAGCGATTACCTGTCGAATACTTGCCCTTGGCATTCCCTGATGCAATCACAATCTCCTTGAACAGATCAACACCCTTCTTTGCGGCTGCAATTGATACAATGTTTGAGGAAGAAAGATTCTTCCACTCACGCGCGGTATCCGGGTAAGTCTCCGGCTTTATTGCCTGCGCCAGACGTGTGACTACACCTGTTGGCATCTTCTTTGATGTACCATAAAGGATTGCCTTATCAAGTGCCAATCCGATAGACTGTCCAAGCGATGTGATGATGGTTGATGCAAGATCAATGTCGGAATCCTTCAGCACGGCATTGTTGATTACCATATATCCGGCAACCTTGTATCCATCTACCTCCGCATCGTTGAACACCAACGACAGCTCGTTGATAGCCGCATTCATCTCTGTCCAGACTGCTTCCGGAATCGTGCCCTGAATCGTCTGTCTTGCCTTACCCGGCACAGACTGCACACGTACATGCTTATAAAGCTTTGAGTACTCCTCAATGTTCTCACGGAGAAGCTCCAGCATCACGCTTGGAATTGTAAGCTCTGCGCCTGTTATTGCACGATTCTGTGTTCCAAGTGTACGCACGCGCTCTAAAAATGCATGTACATCGTCACGCGCGAAAAACGCATCACGCTCCTGTACTGTCATACCAAAAAACTTCTTTCTTGTTGTTTTCACTGTTTCCACTCCTCTCATTCTTGCCTCTGGTGCCGGTTCTGCCTGTCTCTGCTTGCTTTCGAGTTCTGCAAGCTCGGACTCTGTATCCGATACTTCCTTTTCCAGAGTTCTCACTGACTCGTCATTTTCTTCCTTGTCCTTTTCGTACTGCTCTACTTCCTGTGACACTGCCTCCTTCTCTTCTTCTGTCTGTGCTTCCTCAATGGCTGCTTCCAGCTCCTTCTCACGTGTTGCAAGCTCCTTTGTCTTCTCACGTGCCTCTGTGAGCTTCTTTGTGACTTCGCTCAGCTTCTTTCTGAGCATGATAACCTTTAACATGATCCATTTCCTCCTTTTAATTTTTGCTTCATGTCAAGTTTCCACACCTCATTTTTTCGCGCCCGGATGGTGTCGATATCCTTTTGTCGCGCATTAACACTTGTCTCCTGATAAGCAGGGAACGTGCACACTGACACTTCATACAGCTTAACTTTCTTGATTTTCCAGTGAACAGATCCGTCCTCACGGACATCTGTCTCCTCTTCCAGAATATCAAAGCCAAAGCTGCACTGGTCTACATCGTGGCGTTTCACTCTGGCGTACAGATTCAGTGCATCCGAATCCTCTGGATTGATGTCTATATGTCCCCAGAGTCCGCGCTCATCCTGTCGTAGTGTCAGTGTTCCTGCTTTCGTTCGCCCAAGTACCATGCTTGTGTCATGATTAATCAGCGCACGGATATCATCTGAAATTGTTTCAGTAAATGCGCCGCTTTCGACACTTTCGCTGTAGCCAGGTGCTATAATGTAAGTGTCATCAAAAACGACAAAGTAACCTTCAATCGAAAGTGCTTCGTCGTCTTCTCTCGTATTAAATTCCGATGCGACAGATCGTATCTGTCGAATATGTCTATCCATTGTCTTCTCCCTTCTGTACCAGTTTTTTCTGTGCTGCTGCCATGTCCCACGGTATATAGTTTTCAAGCACTCGAAGTTCATCCAAGCCTTCCTTTGGTGACATGCCTATCTTGTCTCTGACTTCATTTCCAGTCACAAAACCACGGTCTGACAGCGAACCGAATACGGATGCTATCGTCGTCAGATCCCAATCCATCACGGACAGAACATTGAACTTGATATACATATTCGGACTGTATATCAGTTTCCGCGTCATCTCCTGCTGTAATCCTGTGACAATCGTCTTTATTTTTGTTTTGACAAAATAGTTCCACTCATCCTGCTTGTACTCTCCAACGCCAAGCACGAACGCAGGCACTCCTAATATCGCGGCTACACTTTGCTTGTCCAGCTTTACATTGTCGGATATCGCAAGATCTGACAGAGACAACGGTTTGATCTGTTCTATCTCAAACTGTTCCGCAGGTATCAGCCACGGTGCACCGGCTTCGCCAGAATTCATGTACTCATTGATTAGCTTCTGTCTGCCCTTTGGCGACGAGAATTCTTCCGTCATTCCATCCACTTTAACGATCAGGCTTGGCTTGTACTTACTCTTCATGAAAGCATTTGTTGTAATCTGTGCCTGTCGCAGGTTATCCGCGACATCTTTCAACTGTGCTGTAACACCCTGCCCTTTGTACAGGTATGTCTTATCCGGATTATATACAAAGTGCATCACCTCATCCGGAGCATAAGGAATTCCATCAATCAGGACATGATATCTGGTGTAATTGCCCTGAAATGATACTCTGCTTGCAGCCACCGGCTCCATATCAGAGAGATATCCATCTTCCGTATACACTTTCACGACCGAATTGCCTTTGCCATACAAGAGCAGATTCATAACTATCGCTTCTATAAACGTCTGCCGCGTCATGCTACTGCATGGGTTTATATCAATCTTTCGCGACAGCTCATTGATCACACGCTCGTCACCGCGTTCGGTGTTCTCCATGACGTGAATCGTCATTGCTCCAACCACTTCTGCAATCTTACGGCAGGCTGCTACAATCTCCGGGTTCTGGTCCAGAGATGTATAACCATCACCGCACAGGATGTCATATGCTTCCGCGCTTCCAATCAGCACCGCCGATCGTGTTCGTCTTGCTTTTCTTAGTGCCCGCTGTAGCACGTTATTCTTTTTACTCATCTTCATTCTCACCTCCCCACCAGCTCTTTGATTTTTCGCTCTTTTCGAGCGAATTCAAGTATCTGACGCATGCAAACACGCTCGAATCAAACAAGTCGATACGTGCCGTCGGTTCTATCTTCTCAAATTGGATCATGTCGTCGGTCTTCTCAATCGCATGCACGTTTTGCACGCAGTACTCATATGCATCTGAGTGCAGGTAGTACAGCGTTCCATCTTTGGCAGATTTCTCAATATGCCGGAATCCTTCCGACTTCACATAAAAGTACTGTGGCTGGTCAACTATACGGAACCCTGCTTTTTTCATCTGGATAAAGTACTCACGTGCAAACTTCTTATCGTGGCCAACCTGCTTGATCTTAAAGCCTTTGCTCCGCATCTCCTTGAACCAATTTACAATGTCACTGACATTGACCGTTGGCGTGTTACACATGGTCAGCCAGCCATCGTCCCGCCAGCCAAACAGCGGTATGTTGTCTTCATCTGCTTTCCTTGCTGCTTCCACAACCGGGAAGAATGCATGCGTGATAATGATATCCACGCCCTTGTAATGTCCGAATAGTGCCGCTGCCGTGAGATCATGCAATTTCGACAGGTCGGCACCACCGTACCAGTCTATATTAAGCTTTGCGAGCTCCTCTATGCTCCAGGTATACTGCTTGTCTGAATTTTGGAACTCTTTTATATCAAAATATGCCTTCATCGCCGTGGTATATACATTCAACTGGCGGCTTAGAAAATCCTTCCGCTGTTGCGGATCGTTCTGTGCCTGTATGGAATCGTTCATGATAGCTTCCGGCCGGATTGTCACACCATATCCCGGATTTGCCTTTTCATGCTGGATTGGATTGGTAAAATCTACATTTCCCTTTTCGTCCTGATCGGCACGAGATACAAAGCAGAACAATGTATCGTCCTTCACTATGCCATCCAACACTTTGTTTGCATATTCCAACCGGCGATAGCAGAATGAATTCATGTTATCGCCCGCAGTTGTGATACCGATCATCAGCTTGTTCGTGTATGCTGCCATTGCCTCCTTGAATCGGTTGTACTGCGATGCACGCTTGAACGCATGCACCTCATCCGCGATGGCTATGTTACAGTTGAATGAATCCTGCGTGTCCGGATTGCTGGCAAGTGCTTCGATGTACAAGGAACCCTCCGGCTCTTCATTCTCGTTGTAAAAAGTGTACTCGATGGAATGCTGTGCATTGTTATTCAGCACCTTAAACTCGTTTATCATGCCACGGTACCGCAATGTATGCAGGATGTCGTCAAAGCTCTGCTTCGCCTGCTTCAAGGCGGCGGCCACAATATAGATTGTCGCTCCTGATCTTCTTTCCAGAAGGCCAAGTGCAAACGCAAGCGCCGCCACAAACAGCGTCTTGCCCTGCTTTCTCGGAATAAAAATAAAGGCCTCTTTGTATCGTCTGATCTGAGTACCTTTATAGTAAAATCCTATTAAGTTATATACGATGAATATCTGCCACGGCTGCAATATCAACGGAGTATTCCGCAGAGAGTGCCCTTGCAGGTCCTCTCCCTTCACGTGAACCATTACCCGCTCAATGATATTGATCACAAAATCCGGCTCTTTCGTGTGCAGCTCCAGATCATCACGTTCCAGATCGTCCAGGAATCGCTTGCACTCTCGTACATTGTTTCCGGCAATGATCTTTCCCGCAACTACATCCCTGGCATAGTCGATCGCTACCTGCCTATACTTCTTAGCTGCCAATGTCCCGCAGAATATCTCCTAATGCCGATGTCTTCTTGGTTTTGATTGCAGATTCATCAATCTTTTTCAGCCCTGCCGGTGTGAGCCCAAGATCACGCCAATACGCAAGCGCGGATGTATTCATGTCGCCCCAGCTCACCAACAGCGGATTTTTGGTCATGTTGGTACTTCCGTTTTTGTTCGTATGCTCCACTACAGGTTTGGCACCGGTTTCGACGTATTCCTGATAGATTTTGTCACGCTCTGCAAGTATATTTGCGAGCGTATCGATCATCGGAAGAAAAGCATCCCGATACGTGCCAACCGCCTTGGCTGCTGATATTATTCGATTTTTCCATGCTGTCTTTTTCACCCGGTTTCCCCCTTTCTCAAAAAATCCTGCGTATTTGGAAAAGGCTCCACCCACCGTTCTATCCTTACCCGCTCCAAAATCGCTAGAGAGGGGGGAGTCTGCTGCCATATCTCTTCTTCATACGCATTTGTAACTGTTTTCCATACGTTGTAAGCTCGTGTGAATCCCGATCATGCATGCGGTTGTGGCACTTCTGGCATAGCGTAATCAGGTTGCAGTCGTTGTATCGCTCATCTGGATACTGTTCGACTGGGTATACGTGATGCACATGGTCTCCAGATCTACGCTTGCCATATCGTTTGCACTCTTGACACTGGTAAGCATCTCGCCGTAGAATCACTGCACGTTTCTTCTTCCATCGTTTGTCGTTATACATCATTCTTCCTCTGATTTCTTCTGAAGGACATCGATTGCCTTTGTGATTACTGCCGGGAGCTTTACGCCCATAAGTCCTGCGTTTTCTACCAGTGATATCGTTTCATTTGCGATAAATGCAATCACAACCGCGTCGCGGATATAATTCGTTCCAATCACAAGATCTAATCTGTATGCCACGATCACGAACACAAGTGTCATGCACTTTCTGCATAAGCCTTTCCATCCTGCTTTGCTCTCCAGGCTTCCGGTATCTGTCTTGTTGCTTTTGTGGAACACTCCAGCTACAACCAAACCGGATACATAATCAATCGCCATGAATATGAGCAAAGTTACGGTTCCCGCATCCCATCCACCAAATACCGAAGCAATCGCAGATCCAATCATTCCTACTGCTGTACATATCGTCTGTTTCATCGTCTCTCCTTTCTACGCAAAACAGCAGCTATATGTTTCCATACAACTGCTGTTCTCCGTTTCTCTCAACTATCTCACGCTATCATAATATCATTTAATTTGTCCCCTGAGTACTCCACTTTCATTTTTTCTTAAAACTTCCGAAGAATTCTCTCACTCTTACATACAGCTTAAAAAACAAATATGAATACGTCTCTCTTAATGCAAGTCTATAAAGCATCTGATCTTGCAGCGTCAGGCTCTCTACAAATTCATTTTCGTTAAAGTAATCAATATATTCCTCAATGATCTCATACTCCGTTTTCATATCTTCTCACTTCACTTTCTTAGATAACAGATAATAGAACTTCCGTCGACTGCGATAGTATAATGCACGCGATGCTGGCATCCCACGTGCTTCAAGCACCGGATATGTGCATTCAGTATCTGTTACTCCCGCGAGAATGTATTGTGCAAGCTCTCTATTCGCTTCCATCGCTGTATCTTCAATCAACTTGCAACGCTTGCTTAGTTCTGCTGCCTTGATGGCTGCACTTGCGGTCGGGTTCGATAATCTATTTCCTGTTGCTCCGGTTTCATGAGATCGTAATCCGCGCAGTTCTCTAATCTCTTTAATCCAGTCCGGGTACTGCATACAGTAGTGGTACAATTCCAAGAATCTATGCTTCCCGATGTTGTAGCTTGCAACCGAGTTTCTTTGTCTCACCTTGCTCACGCTCCTTTATACCTTCTTCGTGTACTCCAGACATATCCAGCCTGCACCGCTTTTCAGCTTTCCCCATTTCTGTCCGGATACCATCTTTTCCGCCACAATCGTATATACACCGTTGTCCCGGATTACTCCGGTTACTGCATTTGCTGTACCCGCATCCTTGCGGATATTCAGTGCCGATGCTGTGACCTTGACTCTATATGTATCCGCCTGTGTCTGCTCTGGTTGGACTGCTGCCTGCTCCGGTGTCTTTGTTTCTCCGTTTGCATTCTGTTCTGTATTCATACCAAGCGTTGCAAGGATTCCTTTCGCATATGCTACACCAAACGCCCGGCACTTCTCTTCTGTATCCGCTTTTGCCGCATCAGCCTTATTGTCTACAAATACACCCTCGCAGATAATCGCCGGGCATTTCGTCTGTCGAATGAATCCAAAATAATCGCTTCCGTATGCGTTCTTTTTTGTCTTTAAGCCTCGGCTTTTCTGCCCGATCTTCACAACTTCTTTCTCTATGTTCTGTGCAAGCACCTTTCCTTTGCCACCGTTCACACTGTGCCATACTTCGAAGCCTTCTCCGCCGCCTGCATTGTTATGTATATCAAGTGCCAGATCTGCGCCCCAATGATTGCACATTGTTGTCTTTTCGTTGATTGAGCTATCAATATCTCCAGTTCTGCTAATCAATACATCTACGCCATGCTCTTTCAGATAATCGCGGCATCCCTTTGCCATCTGCAAATCAATATCCTTTTCTACAAGATACTTCACTGCTCCGGGATCGCTCCCGCCATGTCCTACTCCAATATATACTTTTGCCATCTTTATATCCTCCAATCATTTTATATGTTTATGTTCTTTCAGTTTCCCAGATTCTCACCCCCTTCCTTCTTTAGATTTATGATATATTTTCTTAGTGCCAAAATAAAAAAGGTACCAACCAATGAATACTGGTCAGTACCTTTCCTTTTCTTGTATTTACTTGTTTTTCTCGATGAATTCTTTCATCATCATGCTAAGCTGTCCAGCTTGACTTACTCCAGCCTTCTCACATGCATCTGCAAATGCCTCTACCAGATCTCGCTTCAGCTTATATGATTTGCTTATCAAGCCAGCTTTTGCATTCCACTTGTCCTGCGGTCTAATCTTCTTTTCTTCCATCGTGCACCTCACAATATATATTTAATCCAATTGATGCCACACTCAATACAAGTGCTATTGCAATAGCCGCATCCAATCCTTTTCTGATTGCATAGTACACAAGAACCGCCGCCGAACAGGTGCTAATAATTGTTAATACTTTTCTTATAGACATATCTTCAAAAATGGCTTAGAATAAAATTAGGCGGTGGGTGGGATATTCCCACCGCCTGTGCCCTTACTTGAAGAAGGTTTCGTAGATCAAGCATACGATGGTTGCTATGCCTTGCAGGATGCCTGTTACGATTGCGACTTTTTCAAGTTTGGGCTTTTTCTTTTGTTTTTTCTTAGCCATTTCTTATTCACCTCCTTACAAGTATTATAATATCATACGGTGTACCGTATGTCAATACTTTTTATTAAAAAAGATGAAAAATTTCTGACCAGTATTCACTTTTCAATGTGCATCTTTATCTAGTATTTACTAGACTTTACAGGTAATTCTTCCCGAAGATCTCCCGGAAGCTCTTATCTGGATAGTGCTCTTCGAAAGCCTTCTGTGCCGCTTCGTGCAATATCTGCATATAGTCGCTGTTCTGGTGTACCGCATCCGGTCCCGTTCGGTGATGCTCCGGGCAAAGATAAACCTTCAGTCCATATTTTTCGGACAGTTTTCGGTTTGGTCCTCCAAAGCAATGATGCTCTTCAATCGTATAGCCCTGCTGCCTTGTTCCGAGCAGATCGCACATGTAACAACATCCGTCTTTGTTCTGTATGATAGATTTACTCATGATTCCCCTCCTTGCTTTACTATCTCGATCGCTCTATCCAGTCCTCTGTGGTACAAGTCATCATATTCTGCATCCAAGCAAGGACATACTTTATCCACATACTCGTCAAAATCGGCATATGAAAGCTCTTTTTCCTCTTCCAGTTGCTTCAAAACATTATCTACGTTATATGCCGTAGGTTCTGCGTCAATAATTCTGCAGAACCGTTCGTATTCATCCGAGCTCAAAGTGTACTCACTTACTCGATCTTTTAAGCTCATATCGTCTATCAATCTACTCATCATAAACCACGTCCTTGCTCACTTTTTTCGTTACCTTGATTGTGTCCTTATTTGTCTTGCTGATCGTGATCTTAACACCTCTTCCATTGTCCGCTGTTATCTTCACTATGTTTCTCCGATCAACAAGCTCCACGCACTGTTTCAGATACTCGCATACTTTCTCGTCCGTCTCATGAATAGCCAGCTCAATGTTGTCCTTTGCCTTCTCCTGCCGTTTCCGTGCTCTCTGGTGAATCCGTGCTCCAGGGCAGTCGCACATCATGATTGCATGCTCCTCTGCCTGCTCATTTGGTATCTCTTCGCCAAAGAGTACAATATTCATACAGTACTTACATGTTCCTTTATTTGCCATTACGCATCCTCCTTTTTGCTCTCTTTACACATTCCTGTTTCATATCAAGATACTCACTCAATGCTTCTTTCTGTTTTCTTATACATTCATTCTTTTTTCGTTGTGTCTCTGTGAATGCTTTATACTTCCCACATACACTGTGACAACCAACTTTCCTGTCTACGCATTCCTTACATGGACAGTTTTTCACAACTTCCACTCCTTCCACTACCTATTTTTGCGCAAAAAAATACCAACCATCGAATAATGATGGTTGGTACCGGTGTCATTATTGACTATTCTATTTTTCCTCCAAACTTTGGAAATTTGTCATACAAAGCATGAAATACTTCTTCCCATCTTCCGTCTTCCATGAAATCTCTTGCGACAAATTCGCAAAAATGATATTCAATAGCCGGTTGACGCAACATTGCCTGACGGTTTCCACCAAATATAGATATAATGTCCGATTCATATTCCGAATAACTAACTTTTTCACCATTTGAAATCCGGATTCTGTATTTATCCATTACATCCATAATTTTGCGTTGCTCATCTTTTGTAACACCATATTCTTTGAATAACTGATCTACATTTCCCATAGTACATATCCTCCTTCGTATTGGTAAGGATATTATACCATTCCAACCATCACTATTCAATTTTCAAAGTTCGACAAATTTCGACGTTACATCATCTGATCTAACGGCAATTCCATCTGAATTGCTGGGTAATCTTCCCACGGAACGCCTATGTAATCGAGAACTCTTCCCCAGCCATATTTCTCTCCAGTCTCTGGATCTGTACAACACCGATACATGTAATACTCCCATTCTTTCTGGTTACGTTCTCGCAATTTATCAAATCTATGTGGTCTTTTCTCCATGTGAATGCCAAAGCCACACATACTGCATCCTGTTCGCTGTGCTCCAGTAGTCCGAAGATTTCCGCACTGATCCTGTACTACACCGCCGTAAATATCTGGTATAATGCTATCCACCGGCTCATATGGTATTACATTTCCATTCTTGTCTTTGCTGTAAGGTTGCTCATAGTACAACTTCTCAAACACATCCATGTTTTTGTGATACCAATCATCCATTTCCAATGCCAGCTTTAATATGTCATTTCGCATATACGGAGCAAACGGAGCCGATCGCATTGTGGTTTTTCCATAGTAGTTGCATCCGTGATCGGTAAGCGCTTCTTCTCTCTGTCCACCTTCCGACGCCATCATTCCAAGATACGGATAGCTCTGATGTTCCCTAGCCCAATCATCACAAGGCTTCTCTTTGAGCCAATAGCAACAATCATTTGATACCTTAAAATTCGGTTTCTGATAATTCACTCCTTCATTTTCGTTTTCATATCCTCCAAACAATTTCAACCACTTCTGCGGCAGTTTCATCCGACTATTCTTCTGAAAATGTCCGAGTTCTCCACATTCACCTGTAATAATCGCATGTCTGACCGTTTTATTCTTTTCCGTCGGATTCTGTAACAATGCAATCTTACCTGCTATACGCTTACTGATTACCGGAAATCCAACCTCATTCAACACCTGTGCCTTTGTCTTATATGAATGCAGAATTGTCACACCAAGCGCTTTGTGCACTTTCTGAATACTTGCATCTTCCAAACTCGATACTGATATTGCCGGTACATCAATTCCGATAGATTTCAAGAACACATGCAATGTAATGCTATCAAGTCCACCGACACTCACATGTGCTGTTTTTCCACGTTTATCCATCTCCTGAAGAAATTCTATTGCACGGAGTTCTGACCTCTTCTTTTTTACTTCATATGGCTGATATTGCATGGCAATCATCCGGCTTTTTGCTTCACGCTTCTGTTCTTTCCACTTCTGGAATTCCACATCCGGCTTGTCTATCTCAATATCTTCCAAGAAGTCAAATTGTTCTTGTTCCATATCTACCTCCTACGCAAACATCATCAACTGTCCGCTTGCTTCTTCTGCAACCCTCATATTTGCTGTTCTTCTTGCAACACACATTTCCGGAAGATTTGCTCTCACAAGTGCAGCCGGTATCGGTGGACACACTGCATTGCCGCATCTTCTTACCTGCTCCGTTCTCGGATATGTCTTGCCAGTATAATCATGATCAATAATGTAATCTTCTGGAAATCCCTGACATCCATATAACTCTCGTGGTTCCAACATTCGAAGTCCGATATCCACAATCTGATAATCAACACCCTCAATCGTTACAAGACCAAATCTATCCTTTGTTGTAACCGTGTCTAATGGTTGTTCAATGTCCTGTCCGGTAGCATCACCATAGTATTTGATCAGAAATGCCCTGACTTCTCCAAAATGCCCTGCAGACGTTGTCACTGTATGTAACGGCTCTCTTTCGTCCTGTCCGATGCATGTCTTATAGAACTTACTGAGAAACGATGTAACCAGTCCGTACCGGTTCGAACCATCAACTGTCATGATCGGATCTTCTATCGTCTGTCCTCTCACTTCTCCCTGAGCAGTTTCGGAATGGTACTGGATCAGTGTAGGGCTTATTAAACAATGCTCATTCTTACTTACAATCGTGGTAAGAGGTTCTCTCACATCCTTGCTCCTGTCTACCGTAAATCCAGTCTGTCCGATCTGCACCATATACGGCTCTACAATTCCGTATCCATGCTTTCCTGTAATAGTTGGCATCGGTTCCCGGATATCATTAGGTCTGCGTTCTCCGCCATGATTGCACTGAATAATAAACGGTTCCGGGTTATCCAGTACAAATTTCTTTAATCCTCTTGCTATCCTTTCCATTGTCTTAGGTGCCAACGGTCTGACCGCCCGTATGCCGTATTTTCCCTTGATTTCCTCGGAAGTATCAAATATGGACGGGCAAGGCAGGCCAAAATCAAGTTGCGTGTATGCTCCAACATAAGGTTTAAGCAACCCTGCCTTGACTTCCTCACTGTCCGCCGGTGCATGTGTAGGCTCTGGCCATACGATTGATTTTCCATCGCAGCGTGCAATCATAAAGAATCTCTTTCGCATTGTTGGAGCTCCATAGTCCGCTGCCACAAGCTCCTTAAATTGCACTTCATACCCTAACTCTTCAAGCTGTCGTACAAACCGTTCAAAGGTCTTGCCCTGCTTGTTCTTAACTGGGTGATGGCGTCGATTTAATGGTCCCCATGTTCTGAACTCTTCTACGTTCTCAAGCATGATCACTCTTGGTCTTACAAGACCTGCCCACCGGCAGGCTACCCACGCAAGACCACGAATATTCTTGTCTTTAGGTTTTCCACCTTTTGCCTTACTGAAGTGCTTGCAGTCCGGCGAAAACCAGGCAAGTCCTACCGGATTTCCTTTACATGCTGCGATCGGATCTACCTGCCACACATCTTCACAATAATGCTTTGTTCTTGGATGGTTGGTTTTGTGCATCTGTATAGCTTTCGGATCATGATTGATGGCTATATCAACGCTGTATCCTGTTGCCATTTCGATGCCTGTCGAAGCTCCGCCACCGCCAGCAAAGTTGTCTACAATAAGCTCTCCATGTATCACTCCATCACCCCCGGCATAAAATCGAACAGCGTCAGCTCGTCCATCTCGTTTTCTGCTGCCTGCAGATATCCAACTCCATCTCGGAAATAATTAGGATTCAACTCACAGCCTTTACCATATCTTCCCATCTTAACCGCCGTCATTGGTACCGTCATAAGTCCGCCGAACGGATCATATACGACATCTCCCGGATTGCTGTATCTATTGATGATTCTCTCCACAATATCAAGCTGCAACGGACATACATGCATCTGCGCTCTTCTCCGGCTCTGTGTCGTGTTAAGCGTCCGCATCCGGTTGATATCATCCCACACCTCAAGCTGGTTCCATGATCCCGGAGCAACCACCATGAATGTCGCCGGCAGTCTGCCGTCCTTATCAAGCTCTTTTGCAAGCTTCACATGTTCTTCATAGTTGTACACGCTCTCTCTGCTGTATTTCCTGTATGCTTTCTGCAGATTATCCACCGATATCTCTTTCAACTCATCCTTACTGATCAGACGATTACCCGATGATCTCCAATAACCGTGCGCATCTATCTGCCACTGTGCTCTTGTGTACTCTTCCTTGCTCTTTGATACTGGATCATCTGCATATGCTTTGCTGTGATCCGTTGGGAGCTTTCGAAACAACAAGATATATTCCGGGCATCCTACCCCCATCTTGGTACCGTCCTTGCACTGTTCAGACCAGCCAAGGCGGTATGTCTGGTTATTCTCTCGTACAACATCCGTCACAACAGTGATCATGCCGAAATACATAAACCCATGTTTCATGTAATGTTCGATACAATCCGCATGAAACGGCTCGATCGTCGGCATCCCGGTACCAGTCGCATTTCCAAAAAGCACTCTGTCTTTAACATGCACTGCTGCCACTCTACCCGGCTTTAACACTCGCAGAAGCTCCGGCGTCAGGTAGTCCATCTGTACAAAGAACCGCTCTGTATCCTGGTTGTGTCCAAAGTCGTTATAATTTGCGCTGTACTCGTAGTGATTGCCGAATGGTATCGACGTATGTATCAGATCAACGCTGTTACTTGCCATAACGCGTGTTTCTTCCACACAGTCGCCGTATACCGCTTCATAGTGATTACCTCGCACGGTTCGTTCTTCTCTTGTTCCTTCCACTCCCATCTTCCTTTCCAATCGTTCAGCTTTGTTCGCTGAATTAAGTCCATACTTCTTCACGATCTCAACCATCCGCTTGACCATGTAATTATGATTCTTCCATTTCTCCAGCAATGCTTCCTTGATCTGCCGCTCGTTCTCCATGTAGATAATGTCAATCACAACCGGCTGACTCTGCAAGAATCGGTAACATCTGTGGATTGCTTGAATAAAATCATTGAATTCATAATCAATACCAAGGAATATTTCCCGGTGGCAATACCGCTGGAAATTACACCCAGAGCCGGACAGCGATTTCTTTGT
>ULKN01030160.1_pt1 | contig 22596 bp, 18 predicted proteins | sample 1951171 | NCBI WGS metagenome assembly ULKN01 (sample SAMEA4835502, study PRJEB28245) | human gut metagenome | biome: gut microbiome; material: fecal sample | place: Denmark | collected 2008
GGAAGGTGGTGAAATCTCAAAGGGGTAATTTAAATTTTTAAATTTTTGGTGCCGTTAAAACAGCTATTCGTACCGTTTAACTGTTGTGAACAAAAATATGTGTTAATATATCGCAGGGTAGATTTTTAGCGTGATAAATAGGTGTATTTTACATTACGGCTAAAGAATATCCGTATGTATAATAAAGGCGTAAACAAAATCACTTAAGGAGAGGTTTTTAATGAAAAAGAAAGTTGTTACATCGGTCATCGCAGTTATCCTTGCGGCAGGAATCGGAACAGGGGTTTATTTCGGCGTGAAGTCAAAGGACAAAGCTCCGCAGCCGAACGCACCTGAGGTAACCACGCTCGACGAAACAACAACATCCGTAGACGAAAAGACAACCGAAGCAGTAAAGGCCAATGCGGTTGATAAAAAGACCGAAGCGACGACGGTAGAGCCTACGGCAGGCAATACGGGAAAGATTCAGTATTCAAATATCATGACGAGGGACGAATTTAATAAAGCTTACCCGATTTGCTCCAATCCCGTTAAGAGCTTCTCGACCGGCAAGTATTATGCGCCGATTGCAGAAAATACCGGAGACGGTGTAATGGCACTCCGCTGGGGCACTGACGGAAGAAGCGTTATGGTAACAACAGATGAGGAAAATGGCTTTTACACTTTTTATAAGTTGAACGATTACGGTGAGATAATTGAAAATGGATATTACGGCGTTTCGGAAACCGATTCGAACAAGATGGATTATATTAAGCGCACATCGAAGTTCTGGTATAACGAAAATCATGAGATCATCAAATATGGCTCAAGCAAAAGCGAAAGTTCAAATTATACATATGATAAAGACGGAAATCTGACCTCCTTTGGTGATGACTTTGTAACAGAAAAGCTGACATATGACAGCAACAGAAATCTTACCAAGTATTTTGTTAGCTCAGATGATGAACTTCCGGGCAAAACAATTACATTCAGATACAAGACAAACAATATCGGACTTCCGGTTTATGTATGGACAACCGTTAACGGAGGAACAGAGGACGAGGGCCGTAGCATTGAGTACACAGAGGTATCCAAAGCACAGTACAATTTCTACATGAGCTATCTCAAAGCCTTAGACTGTGCGAGAGCAACTTACTGACATATAAAACAGCGGAGAGGGTCAACATGAAAAAGAACATTATAATCATCATTGCGGCGGTGATTCTTGCGGCAGGAATCGGAACAGGGGCTTATTTCGGCGTGAAGTCAAAGGACAAAGCTCCGCAGCCAAACGCACCTGAGGTAACCACGCTCGACGAAACAACAACGGAAGAGAAAATCGAATACGGTGAATTCAACGTTACCAAAGAGGAATATGACAGGAATATGCCGGTTCCTTCAAATCCGGTTCAGAATTTTGAAGAGGGAAAGTATTATGCGCCGATAAGCTATATCGCAAGCTACGGAACGCTTAATATAAACTGGGGCAGCGATGGCAGAACCGTTACGATAGAGGGATTTACAGATGATGGCGGCTTTACCGTGCTGAAGCTGAATGAATACGGTGAGGTCATCGGAAAGACGTATTATGATACCGATTCCTCCTATGATTCCGAAGATACAAAGTATGTCAAAAATGTCATGAAGCCGACTGAGATCTATAACGAAAGCCATCGGCTTATCGCTTTCAGTGACAGCCTGCAGAAATATGCTTTTGAGCATGACGAGAAAGGAAATATTACAAAAGCGGTTTGCGGCACTCCCGACGATTTTATGGAAACATTTGAATATGACGCAAACGGAAATATTGTTAAATTCGTTATCAAGGACTACTATAAAAAGCTCGGCGACGGAGGCTATTGGGAGAATTACGACAGCTATGACAGAATTGTAACAGCTAGGTATGAGCTTAATTCTCTCGGGATTCCCGTTCGCATGTTTGAAAGATATAACGGCGAGGATACGGAGGAGGAACATGGACTCAGCTATGCCGAAGTTTCCGAAGCACAGTATAAGTTTTATAATTATTCGCTTAAGGCAAAAATATTTGCAATGTCCCATTCAACATTTTAAACATCGGAGGGGTTGAATTGAAAAAGAACATTATTATTATCATTGCAGCAGTGATTATTGCGGCAGGCTTGGGAACCGGTTCGTTTTTCGGCATAAGAAGTGCCCTAAATCCTGAGAATGTCAAAAATGACGTAACAACAGAACAAAATACCGATGATGAAAACAATACCGTGACTGAGGGAAAGCCTAAGACGACTGCGACAAAGAAATCGACACAAAAAGGCAACGGGAAGTTGCTTACGGCAAATTATTATGACTTTGAGATTCTTGCAAATATTCTGAATTATGCAAATCTTACGGTGTGGACCGGTGGTGACAAACCTTCTTTTCCGGAATTTGATTGCACCAAAGAAGAATCATATGAGCTGGAAATTCCGTTTAATGAACGTAATAACCGAAGTCTATATAGATATCTTTTCGGAGAAGCAGATTTTGGTAAATATTATGACGAAATGGATCCTCTAAAAGAACTGGAGAAGGAGAAATATATAACAGTAGAAGAGGCTCCCAAATGGCTCTTCGAAAAAATGAACGCTGAAAATTTGAGAATCATTTCTGAGGAGATATTTAATCTTGATTTTGACAAGTGTTTGGAAACATTTAATGAACATAAATACGATGGACTGGAAAAGGCGTACATATACGATGGATACTGTTACTATATATATCAAGCAAAGACTAACAATGTTGATAGCAGAACGACCGAGCTTGTATATGACAGTAACAAACAGAAAAGTGATGGATCGTATGAAGTGACTTTTATAGCACGTAAAATGAGTCCGTGGGCTGACTCGGACGAACCACCCTACGGAGATGTGAAGGTTGAATGTTCGCTGAAGGATTATAACGGCATGAGGCTTTGGTCGATCACAAAGGTCGGCAAGGCTTAAGGTATTACCTTAAAAAGGGAAAGTTTCATAAATTATTTTCCTAAAAAGGGGGGATAGGATGATAATGATTGTTTATTGGTTCCTTGCGTTTACGGTGGGTGCACCGCTGATGTTTCTCATGGAGCTGATAAATCAGAATGACGCATTGCTGGAGTGGCTTGAAAAAATAGGACTCCTTGCAGCTCAATTTATTTAAAAGGAAGGGAAATTTATGATGAAAAAAGTTATCTCAATTATCCTGTGTATCGCAACGCTTGTCGCAATGCTCACCATCGGCGTGTTTGCGGTCGACGAAGAGCCGACAACGACCGTGACGGTTACGCAGGAGGAACAGCCGCCGGAGGGCGAAATTGACGGACAGTATGACGAGGATGAGGAAGAGCCGGAGGAGAAATTCAATTATTTCAAGAATCTTTGGCTCGCATTTCAGTCGGCGACGATGTGGACGGTATTCTTTCCGGAGACGCTCATAGCATCTCTGATTCTCGGAATCGCAGGTCCGCCGGTAGCGTTTATGATGGTCGGATATGCGTATCTTGAGCTTTGCAGAGCAATAGGCGGCGTTCCCGTCAATGATGAATTCTGCCTCACCTTTAAGGACGGCTGGAACGAAATCAAACGATTTTTATCTCACAAATTTTTAACGGAGGGTTAATGATGAAGAAAATTAAACGTATTTTATCATCGTTACTTGTTGCAGTTATGCTTATCGGTGTTACGCCGATTAGCGGATTTGACTTGTCAGTTAAAAGCTCGGCTATGGATTTATCATCGTATAAGGTCGGTGATTTAATTGAGTTCGGCTCGTATCCGCAGAGCAAGGTAACTGACAGTAACCTTATTGCAAAGATTGAATCAGCAGGAGCAAGAATTTCTTGGATAGACTACAACTACTACGCCGGAACAGGCTTATGGAATGATGGCAACATGAAGCCTGTTGAAAACATGATGCTATATAAAGATATCGCTTACAATGGTAACAAATATCGTGCTGTAAAAATAAACCAGTATCGTCCGTGCTTAACAGGTAGGGTTATCTCTTCAGACAACACACGCCAAGACGAAAGCGGCTACTATACAGGCAACACATATTACTTCAAATACGAGCCACTCACATGGCGAGTCCTTGACCCTTCAGAAGGATATGTTATGTGCAACCAAATTATTGACTCGCAAGCGTATCAGAATTTTAATTATGAAAACGGCGGAGAATGCTACAACAGCAAGGATTGCACGGCTTATGCCTCAGATTGGGTAACAAGCTCTCTCAGAAGGTGGTTGAATGATGATTTTTATAATGCTGCTTTCAACGCCGAGGAAAAAGCACAGATAGGAATATCACATCTTGAAAATAAAAGCGTAAATTCGGATTCAAGAATATACGACAGTGATGATACATATGACAAAATTTTCCTCATTTCATTCTATGATGCAATAAACAGTGCATACGGTTTCAGATCATCAGAGGAATATACTGACACAGCAAGGCAAATGAAAAGCACGGATTACGCACAGTGTCAAGGCTCGCCGGCTCAAAACAGCTCAGACGTTAGATTCAGCAAATATAACGGAAACTCAGGGTGGCGGATGCGCTCACCCCAAGGATCCTTAAGGGCGACAGATGTCGATGTCGAAGGCTGTTCGAACTACTGCTTCGGTGTCTATGTCACTGACTTAGGCATCGTTCCAGCATTTAAATTCAATCCAAAATCTACAATAATCCATTCTCACACTTTGAATCATATAACAGTACCATCGAGCTGTACAGTTAACGGTATGGAATATGACATCTGTTCGGAATGTGGTGAGACGTTCAACGAAAAGACACTTCCGCTTGCTGCTCACACATGGGGCGAATGGACGGTTGTCAAAGAAGCTACAACGACGGCAGAGGGTCAGGAAAAGAGAACCTGTTCCGTCTGCAATAAGGTCGAAACTCGTACAATCGAAAAGCTCAAAGCTCTTATAGATGAAAAAACAGGCGTTGAAATCATTTATAACAATGAGTATGACAGCGGCACACATATTAAGGTCGAAGAGAAATTCGACGGAGATTCGTTCCAGCTTGTAAATTCCGTATACGGCGAAGTCAAGACATCAATCTTTGATATCGCAACATACAAGAATGGAACAAAGGTTCAGCCGAATGGCGAAATAACAGTAAAAATTCCGCTTCCGGCAGGCTATTCAAAAAAAGTTTTTGTCTGCTATGTCGATTCGGTAAACGGTAAGGTAACTAAAATTCCATGCGAGGTTAAGGGCGGATATGTTATCTTCAATACAAACCATTTCAGTGAGTACGCAATCGTTGAACAGTCGGCAGGCGTAAACTCCGTTTCAATTTCGGATGTTACGTTGAACTACAAAAAGTCAACGACCATCAAGCCGACGATTAAGGCGGATGACGGGGCGAAGTACACTGTCGAGTATTCATCATCGAACACCAAGGTTGCGACGGTTGATAATAACGGCAAGGTTTACGGTGCAAAGAAGGGCAGCGCAACGATTACCTGCACTGTGACCGATTCCAACGGAAATGTCGCAACAGACACCTGTAAGGTTACGGTCGGATATTCCTTTGGCCAATGGCTGATTGTAATTGTTTTGTTCGGCTGGATATGGTATTAAGCCCAGCCGAGTTGCAGATATCCCCCTCGGAATGAGGAAAAGAAAATTTATATAACGGAGGATCAGACATAATGAAAAACAAATGTAAGAAAGTTAATTCAAGGTTATTGTCTTTGATACTGACAATAATGATGTTGGTATCAATTGTTCCGATGAGCGGAATGACAGTAAATGCTTCTGCGGTGGGTGCAGACGCTGTAAAAAACACGATTAATTCAATCAAATCAGAATATCCGAACAAATCATATTTTTCAAAGAACGGCAAAAGATGCGAGCACGGTTCTATTTTCAAAGCATATCCTAACGGAAAAACATGCTATAACTGTGAGCTTCATTCTATTTTGAAGTCAAAAGGAATCAGTACATCAAACTATTCAAACGGTCGTACATGCTATGCCTTTGCATCATATTGTTTCACAAAATGCTTCGGAAAGCCGATGGCAGCTGCAAACTATACAGAGGTTTCGTCAGCAAACCTTTCCGGAAAAACCAATGCTCAAAAGTATGATTTCTTCAAGAAAGCAAAAATCGGTGATATACTGCGCACAAGCGGACATTACATGGTTTTTATCAGCTGTGACAGTAACGGGGTAACTGTATATGATGCAAACGTGGGCGGAACTTACTATTGTGAAAAGGGTCATGAGCGCTGCGCAGATCATAAAAGCGATTATACGAAGGGTGGCTATACAGGCAAGGTAAGATACGCAAAGGTGGACTATTCAAAAGTCAAGTATACTTCCATCAAAATTTGGCACGCAAAGAATTATGATTCGTCAACATCATCCACCGAAAAGATTCTTACAATCAAATTCAACGGCAACGGCGGTGTAATCAAATCCGACAGATTCAAGCTTGTTTCAAACATGGTATATGAGGGAAGCAAGCTGCTTGAAAGCGAATGGGTATACGATAAGCCGGATCCGGTTTACGGCCTTTGGAATGCAGAATCATTCGGACTTTACAGAATGGGATATACATTCGTCGGCTGGGGAACAACTCCGTCGGGCGGAAAAATTTTCGATCAGGACGATACCAGTGTTAAACCGTCGGATATGTCGCCGAACATAAAGAATGGTAGCTGCACAATTACCCTTTATGCTATTTGGAAGCCGATAACAGGTTCTTTTAACTACAATGCTAACGGCGGCAGCGGAAATACATCGGCATTTAATGTTACGTTCGGAAACAATTTTTCAGTTTCAAACAATTCCTGCAAACGAAGCGGATATAAGCTTGTCGGCTGGAATGTTAAGAGAAACGGAGATAACACATGGTTCGTTGGTGGTTCGGCAGGCTGGGTAAATGATTCAACGATAAAGCAAAAGGGCTATACCAAAAAGCTTTATGCAAACGGTTCAAGTTGGACATTTGAAGACAGTTGGGTCAGAAAGGATGCAAAATCGGAATCTTACACATTCTATGCTGTTTGGGAGTATGTTCCTACAAAAGCACCCAAGCTTGACAAAAAGAGTATCAGTCTCAAATACAAGGACAGCGATACAATTTCCGTAACAAACGACGTTAAGGTTACATGGGAAAGCTCCAATTCTTCTGTAGTTTCCGTTGACCAATACGGTAATATCACAGCAAAAAAGAAGGGCAATGCAACTATTATAGCAACATCATCGGACGGATTGACCGCTGAATGCCAAATTACCGTTCGCATGGAGTGGTGGCAGACGCTTCTCAAAATTATTTCTTTTGGTATTTATTAAGGCGATAACGCATAAATTGCGGCGCACACCATTTTCAAATCTATAAAAAATTCAACCGCTTCCCTCGGGAGGCGGTTGTTTATTGTGGAGATGTTAAATTATAAATCGGTCGCCGACTTGGAAAACAAAGTCGCCGCTTTTGAGGAGAGACACAAGCTCATGCTCATTTTCGGGGAGGTGTGCCGCTCTTGTGGCGCAGAGATTATCATGGCCGATGTGGTGATAATCCGTTCCCGTTGTGGCAATTTTGCCGTTCTCCCTTGCGTATCTTTCGGCGAGGGCAACCCTCGAATTGTGATTAGGGTGCATATTGAAAACCTCAACGCCGTCAAGATAATTTTCAAATCCGAGCTCCATTCCGTTCCTGAACGGATGAGCTTGCAGAAGGAACATATCGTCGGTTTTAAAATTTTCGGCAAAATTCTCAAGCGTTTCCGTCATATATGAATACATTTCCTCAAGCTGCGAAAGCTCAAAGCCGAAAAGAAGATAATCATTGTTGTTTTGGCTCGGAAATCTCAGCTCTGCGCCGAGATAAACTTTCATTCCGAGCTTGTTGCCGGTTTCGAGTGCTTTGAGATAATCACTGCGATATATTTCGAGAAAGTCTTTTAGCTCCGGCTTGGGGTAAAAATGATTGGTTATGGCAATTCCGTCATAGCCGGCGTTATGGAAAATCGTCACAACATCCTCGGGCTTGACCTGTGAGCAGCCGCTGGCAGGTGAGGTGTGTGCATGAAGCTCAAGTCTGTAGGGATAAGCTTCTTTAATTTGCTTTTCTGCATTTTCTTTAAACATAATTGTTTCTCCTCAGATTTCATTAACCATCATTTTATAAACTATCTCACCGATCTCGTTTGTTTTGAGGTCGGCGATTTTTTCGTAAGGAATCACGTCAAGAATTTTCAGATAAACATTTGAGTGATGCCTGAACATATTTTTGTTGGCTTCTCTCGTGTTTTTAACAACGGAAACAACAATCGGTACCTTAGCTTTTTTCGCAATCTTAAATGCGCCGTTTCTGAACGGGAGCAGTGTGCCGGGCTTTTTATTGACATAGCCCTCGGGGTAAATTCCCATTGCACACACACCGTTTTTAATGTTGTCAGCCGCTCTGTTTATCGCCTTGACCGCTTCACGGCTGTTCTCTCGGTCGAGACCGACACAACCGGATTTTGCAAGATATTTTCCTGCGGCAAAGATGCCGAAGATCTCTTTCTTTGCGACAAAAGCAAGATTCTTATCCGCCAAGGCTGTTATGGTAATTATCGGGTCAAAGGTTGAAAGGTGATTACAGACTAACAGAAATTGTCCGTCGTTCGGCACAAGCTCCTTGCCCTCGACGTGAACGTGGACCTTTGCGGTTTTGAGAAAAAGATTGATACTTGAAAGCATGAATCTTCTGTAAGAATTGTGGATATTGCTCGTGTAGGCCTTGTTCGTTGTGAAAGAATAAAGGCAGAAAGCACCGAGGTGAAGCAATAAAAAGCAAACGTATATTAAAGGAAACAGCAAAAGCGGCTTCCAGATATCTCCGAAGCTTTTGACAAAGCCCTTGAAGTAAGTTATGAGAAAATCCACAAGTGCGCTGAGCACCGCATATACCAAAGCCATAATAACTCCCAAATTGTGCAATATTGCCTTAAAATAAAGTCAAAATTATTTTTTACGGAAATTCCGACGTTATTCCTCCTTGTCAAACGAGCCGGTGTAAAGCTGATAATATCTGCCCTTTGCGGCAATAAGATCATCATGATTGCCTCGCTCGATTATACGTCCGTGATCAAGTACCATTATAACATCGGAATTCCGAATTGTCGAGAGTCTGTGAGCGATGACAAATACCGTTCTGCCCTTCATCAGAGCATCCATGCCCTTCTGAACAATGGCTTCGGTTCTCGTGTCAATAGAGGAGGTCGCCTCGTCGAGAATCATAACCGGCGGATCGGCAACTGCAGATCTTGCGATTGCAAGCAGCTGACGCTGACCCTGTGAAAGATTGCCGCCGTTGGCTGTCAGCATGGTGTTGTAACCATCGGGAAGCATACGAATGAATTCATCGGCATTTGCAAGCTTTGCGGCTGCGATACACTCGTCATCACTTGCATCGAGTTTGCCGTAACGAATATTATCCATAACTGTGCCGGTGAACAGGTTCGTTTCCTGAAGAACGATTCCGAGAGAATGGCGAAGGTCGTCCTTCTTTATCTTGTTGATGTTTATTCCGTCGTAACGAATCTTGCCGTCGGCAACGTCGTAGAAACGGTTGATAAGGTTTGTAATAGTAGTTTTGCCTGCACCCGTTGCACCGACGAATGCGACCTTCTGGCCGGGCTCGGCAAAGAGAGATATATCGTGAAGAACGATTTTATTCGGCTCATAGCCGAAATCCATGTGCTCCATGCGAACGTCGCCCATAAGCTTGGTGTAGGTAACGCTGCCGTCCTCGTGAGGATGCTTCCATGCCCATGTTCCGGTGCGTTCCTTGCATTCAACGAGTTTGCCGTCAACCTCTTTTGCGTTGACAAGCGTAACATAGCCGTCGTCAACCTCAGGCTTCTCGTCCATGAGATCGAAGATTCTGTCCGCACCGGCGAGAGCCATAACAATGCTGTTGATATGCTGCGAAATCTGGCTGATGTTGTTTGTAAACTGCCTTGTCATGTTGAGAAAAGGAACAACAACGGCAATGCCGAGTGCCTGACCTGAGAGTGAGAGATTGTGAACATTCGGAGAGAGGATGAGAAGTCCGCCGATGAAAGCAATACAAACGTAAAGAATATTGCCGATGTTACCCATGATTGGCATAAGGATATTCGCAAAGCTGTTTGCTTTTGAAGCTTCTTTGAAAAGCTCACCGTTGATTCTGTCAAAATCCTTGCAGCTTTCCTGCTCATGGTTAAATACTTTAACGACCTTCTGACCGCTCATCATTTCCTCAATGAAGCCCTCTGTTTTACCGAGAGCCTTCTGCTGACGAACAAAAAACTTGGCAGAATTGCCGCCGACCGTTTTGACGACTATCATCATCAATCCTACTGCACCGAAAACGATAAGCGTCATCCAAACGCTCAGGTAGAGCATGTAAACAACAAGGATGATGATTGTCAATGCCGACTGGATGAGTGCAGGCATAGCCTGAGAAACAAGCTGACGAAGTGTGTCGATATCGTTTGTATAGTAGGACATTATGTCGCCGTGCGGATGCGTGTCGAAATATTTTATCGGCAGTCTCTCCATCTTGCGGAACATTGTTTTACGGGTGTTGTTGAGGAATCCCTGGGTTACTATCGCCATTATCCTTGCGTGGAAGAAAGATGCGATAACGCCGACGAGATAAATGCATCCCATCATTGCAATGATTTTGATAATGTTTGGCAGTGCGGCATTCCAGCCTGTGTCTATGCCTTTTTTAATTTCAATGATAAAATTATTGAGAAACAGGTTGGAGGTCGTTGAGGCAAGCGTTGAAAGAATAATGCAGACAACTACCGCAATAAGCGGAGCTTTGTACTCGCTGAAAAGCATTTTGAGAATTCTTTTAAACGTGCCTTTCTTAGCTCCGGATTTCATTCCCATCATCGGAGCTTTTCTTCCTTTTGGCATTGGATTACTCATCAAAATCACCTGCCTTTGTCTGAGATTCATACACTTCACGGTAAATATCGTTGTTTTCCATAAGCTCGTCGTGAGTGCCGATTCCGTTGACCTCACCGTTGTTGAGAACGATTATTCTGTCGGCATCCTGAACCGAGGATATACGCTGAGCAATAATAAGCTTGGTCGTGTCGGGAATTTCCTCACGGAAAGCCTTTCTGATCATTGCGTCAGTCTTGGTGTCAACTGCACTTGTAGAGTCATCAAGAATAAGAATCTTCGGTTTTTTGAGCAAGGCTCTTGCTATGCAAAGTCGCTGCTTCTGTCCGCCGGAGACGTTTGCACCGCCTCGTTCGATATAGGTGTCGTATTTGTCGGGCATTTGCTCGATGAATTCATCGGCCTGTGCGAGCTTGCAAACCCTGATTATATCTTCGTCGGTTGCGTCTTTATCACCCCAGCAAAGATTTTCCTTGATAGTACCCGAGAAAAGAACGTTTTTCTGAAGCACAACGGAAACTGCATCACGCAATGCTTCTATATCGTATTTTCTTACATCGACTCCGCCAACCTTAACGCTTCCGCTTGTTGCGTCATAAAGTCTCGGAATGAGCTGAATAAGTGTTGATTTACTGCTTCCCGTTCCGCCGATAATTCCTATTGTCTCACCGGAATTTATGTGGAAGTTTATGCCACGCAATGTGTTGACCTCTTGCTTTTTTGAATAAGCAAAATCAACATTTTCAAAGTCAATCGAGCCGTCCTCGACCTTATAAACGGGATTTTTCGGGTTTTTAATTGTGCTGCTTTCTTCAAGAACCTCAACAATTCGTACGGCTGAAGCGAAGGACATTGAGATCATAACAAGTGTCATTGAAACCATGAGGAGGCTCATAAGAACCTGCATGCCATAGGTCAGGATTGATGAAAGCCCGCCAACCTCAAGCTCCGTGCCGCCCGAAGTAACAATTATCTTTGCTCCGAAATAGAATACTATGAGCATGATAACATAGATTGCGGCACTGACAAGGGGATTGGTGAGAGCCATAAGCTTCTCGGCCTTTGTAAAGTCATTGCATACATTGTCGGATGCAATAGAAAATTTATGATTTTCAAAATCCTCACGAACAAAGGATTTTACCGCTCTGATGCCTGCAACATTTTCCTGTACGGAATTATTGAGTGCATCGTAACGCTTAAAAATACGTTTGAACAGCGGCATTACCATCTTTATCATCAGCACAAGTCCGACCGCAAGGAACGGAATAAGTGCAACGAACGCTGTCGTCAGCTTCGGGCTGAGCTTGATTGTCATGACGATTGAGAAAACAAGCATCAGAGGGCTTCTGATTGCCGTCCTGATTATCATCATGTATGAGTTCTGAACGTTTGTTACATCCGTCGTGAGTCTTGTTACAAGGCTCGATGCGGAAAACTTGTCAATGTTTGAGAATGAATAATTCTGAACCGCATAGAAAAGATCGTGCCGAAGATTTTTTGCGAAACCGCACGAAGCAACGGCGCAGAAATATCCTGCCAAAGCACCGCAGGCAAGCGAGCAAATTGCGAGAATCACAAGCTTGATGCCGTACTGAGTTATTATGTCCATGCCGCAGCCGGCTTCAATGCTGTCAATGAGCTGAGCCGTTATAAAAGGTATAAAGCACTCGATAACGACTTCGCCTGTGATGAACAGCGGACTGAGCAGAGACGGCAGCTTGTATTCACGAATACATTGCATCAGTCTTTTTATCATATGCATTCAGCATCCCTCCTTTTCGCTTTCATTAATGTAGTAGTTTTTGAGATTTCGTTTCATCCTTTTGATATAATCACACATAGCTTCCTTTTCATCGGAACTGAATCCGTCGGTCAAAACGCTTTCGACAAGGTCCATATCCTCTGCCATAAGGTGCGATATAGCCTTTGACTTATCCGTCATAACAATTTTTTTAAGACGTGCGTCGCAACTTACCGAATGCCTTTCCACAAGACCCTTTTGTTCCATGAGGTTAATAACTTTTGAAGCAGTTGAACGTGTTATTCCGAAAGCTTTTTCAATATCCTTTTGAAAAACATCGTGGTCGGCATTCTCGGTTAGGTAGCCTATTATACAGGCGTTCGTGCCCGTCATTGAATCTATTTTTTCCTTGTTCGGCAGGTTTTCGATAAATCTGTAAATAAGATGTGAAAGCGACCTCAACTCATTATGAACCGTTTCTTTCATGTGTTTCACTCCCTCGTATATTTGTACGACATTCAACATTATAGTTTACTGTTCAATAATTGTCAATATATCCGCCTGTTAACAATTTATGAATTTTCTTTATATGTTTCAAAGAAAAAATCACCCGAAAAGGAGGGGGGAGTAAACCTTTTCGAGTGATTATGAGTTCTGCCTTTGCCGTCACGCAATTTCGATTTCTCGAATCCGATAGATTATCGGGGTGCAATCCGCATGGCGGTTGATTTGGGCATAGAGAATTTCAATATTAACGGCTCGCAAAAGCCGATGCGCTTAAAACTTCCTTGAAATAGCGTTTGCTGTCAGGAGATTTAAGATAGCACGGAATGAAAACTTCTTTTCATTTGCGATCTCGTTTAATATTTTTTCCTCTGCGACATAGTACATGTTGTTTGTCATAAGTCATTCATTCCTTTCTTTTCTTTTTGTGAATACATTATAGCACGGTTATTTTTATTTGTCAAGCGTTTTGCACAAATAATTTATGCTCAATTTGTGCATTTTTACCCAATGAAAATTGTGCTATGTGCATAATCACCTAATTGCAATATATTCAATGGTGTCAAAAGGTGTGATTTTTGACGTTTTTTACAATTTTTGCAAATGACTATAATATAATGATGATGAACATTCCGATTTATGCTATGCTGACGTTTAAAACATTATGTAGTATTGACAATTTTTTGTCATTGTGCTAAAATTTAGGCTGTATTTTTAGGAGGTATTGCATAATCATGTGGTGGAAAATTTTATTGGCTTTGTTAGCTCTTTTTATTGTTGTAACTCTTATAAGGGCAATTTTTTACAAGCCGAAAAAGTTTGAAGGGGTTAAAATTGAAGATGCCGACATCGACGTAAATAAGGTTGCCGAGCATCTGTCAAAGGCAATTCAGTGTAAAACAATTTCAAGAAGCAATCCGGATGAGATAGATTGGTCGGAATTTGATAAATTCCATGATTTTCTTGACGAAGCCTATCCGCTTATAAAGCAGAATACGGTCAAGGAAAAAGTCTCTAAGGCAAGTCTTATCTATCGCTGGAAGGGTAGGAATCCTGACCTTGAGCCGATGGCATTGCTTTCGCATCAGGACGTTGTTCCCGTTGCCGAGGGTACAGAGAATGACTGGACGCATGACGCATTCAGCGGATATAATGACGGAGAGATAATCTGGGGTCGTGGTGCTCTGGATATGAAGAATCATCTTATCTGCGTTATGGAGGCTGTTGAATCTCTTATGGAAGAGGGGTTCCAACCCGAGAGAGATGTTTATCTCTGCTTTGGCCATAATGAGGAGATTGTTTGCTCTGAGGAATCGGGTGCAGATGAAATCGTTAAGGTTCTTCAGTCGAGGGGAATTCATCTTGACAGTGTTCTTGACGAGGGAAGTGCACTTCTTCGTCTTGATGTCAAGGGACTTATTCATACTTATATTGCCGCAGTCGGCGTTGCTGAAAAGGGATATGCCGATATGAAGCTCACCGTTCACGACAAGGGCGGCCACACTTCCGCCGCACCGAAGCACAGCGGTATGGCAAAGCTCGCCAATACTATTAAAGATGTTGAAAGACATCAGTTTAAATCGCATATGCTGCCGTTCCTCAGTGAGCTTTTTGACACTGTCGGCAGAAAGGCGAATTACCTCGGCAGAGTTATTATGTGCAATGTATGGCTTCTCAAGCCGATTATTAAGCTCGTGCTTAAAACCATTCCGGAATCTGCAAGCATGGTCAGAACAATTCAGAGTATCTCAATGTGTGAGGGTAGTCTCGAGCCAAACGTTCTGCCGCAGAGACCGAATATTACAATCAATTTCAGACCTCTTCCCGGTGATACGATTGATGATGTTGAAAAGCATATCCGCAAGGCTGTTCGCTATAAGGATTTGGAGGTTGAACGTCTTTACAGCAAGGAAGCAACCAAGTTCTCACCGACCGATTCGAGAGCATTTAATGCAATCAGAAAGGTTGAGGAAGGACTTCATCCAAATGACGTTGCTGTCGCTCCATACCTTGTAATGGGCGGCACGGATTCTTACCGTTACGGAAAGATTTGCGACAACATTCTCCGCTATGCGCCGTTTAATGTCTCCGTTAATCTTTTTCTGACAACTCATGCCACCGATGAACGCTGCCCGATTTCGGCACTTAAGGAAAGCGTAATTTTCTTCAGAGAGTATATCAAGGAAGTTTCAAAAGCAGAATAATTTACACATAATAAAAGCACAGAGGCTTAATTCGCTTCTGTGCTTTTTGTGTTTTTTAATTAGTTATTATTCAAACGAAGCTCCGCTTGCCTGCTTGTCGGCAATGTCGTTCGGACCGTCTTTCCATGCCGGTACGCATTTCTGCGTAAGATTTCCGCTTGCGTCGAATCTGAACTGGATTTTGTATCCGAGTCCCTTGTAGCTAACGCTGCCGTCCTCATAGGACTGAGTCTGAATGCAGAAAACAGGGGAGTAGCCCTGAGATGCAATCGTGTGATCCACCGTGAAAGCAATGCACCAAAGGAGCGCAACACCGACAACGCACATTAAAACAATTTGCAAGGCGTTGAATTTAATCTTTTCCTTGTGCTTCTTGCGAGGCTTTTCGTCGCTTGCTGTCTGATATGCTTCGGTGCTGTCAGAAAGCTCTATTGTGGTTGATGTTTCGTCAATAATGCAGATCGAGTCGGAAGACTCTTCTTCGTCATCGTGGTCTTCTTCGGGAACGCTGCTTGTTTCAATATTCTGAACGGTCGGCTCGGCCTGCTCTTCAACAGGCTCGCCCTCCTGAGACGAAAGCAAATCTATTGCGTCATCTTCATTAAACTTAATTCTGTTTTCAGCCGAAGTATCTTTAAGGAGTTCATCAATTTTATCAAACTGATCCTTTTTATTCTCTTCCATAACAAACCTCCAAATAGTTGTAGTTTAATTATATACTATTATGAAATTAAATCAAGAGAAAAAAAGAAATTTAATGATTTCTCAAAAGAAAAAATTATTTTTTTCTTCTCGTATAAGCCGGATTATACCATAAACCGTTCCGCAATACATGAAAAAGCCGAGTGCCGTGAAAGCCTGTCTATCTTGCGAAAGCTTGAAGTCAGAGTCTTCAAATCAAAGAAATGCTTTGTTGTTGCGGGTCATCTCCACGATTTTATTGCAGTTGGGATGATGGTGTATTTTCAGAATCGACCCCGGTTTAAGGAATGAATTTCATTAACAATACCGAAGAAAAAATCACTTTGTTATATGCAGTGTTATCTTTTGTAATAGATGAGTTCCGATATTGCAAATTATGAAGCTAAAGGTTATTAATCCTTAAAGAATATATTTTGCTTTTTACTTTACCAATCATTTGTATATATTTTTCCAAAAAATCTTGACAAATTTTTTGGATATGATATTATAAAGGTACATCCATTGGGGAGTAGCTATAGGAATTTTCCTATCTGCTGTCGCCACGCGCTTTAAAGGCTTGAAATATCAAGTCATTTTCAGCCGGCAGCAGACCGATGCGATTTTTCGTGTTTGATGCAAGACCTTTGGCAGGCTATAAGGCCGGCAGCAGACCGATGCGATTTTCGTATTTGATGCAAGACCTTTGGCAGACGATAAGTCTGTCAAAGGTTTTTTATTACAAAAGAGGAGGTCATTTTTTGAAGTATTATCTTGAAAATGCAAAAGAGGTTCTTTCGCAGACTCAAAGCTCCGAAAAAGGCTTAAGCTCTGCCGAAGCGGCAAAGCGGCTTGAGAAAAACGGTAAAAACAAACTCAAGGAAGCTGAAAAGGAAAGCTTGTTCAGAAAATTTATTAACTCTCTTGCCGATCCGATGATCATTATGCTTCTCGTTGCGGCGGCCATTCAGGGCGTTGTTGCGGTTATCGAAGCCGGCGGAAAGCCGACTATTCGTGAGTTCGCCGATGTTTTTGTTATCCTTGTTGTTGTTATCATCAACACGATAATGGGTCTCGTTCAGGAGAGCAAGGCGGAAGCGGCTATGGATGCTCTCATGCAAATGACGGCGGCCACCTCAAAGGTTCTTCGTGACGGTGAGGTTGTCGTTCTCAAGAGTGAGGACGTCGTTGTCGGCGATATCGTTCTCTTTGAAGCCGGCGATGCAGTTCCTGCCGACTGTCGAATTCTTGAATCACATTCAATGAAGGTTGAGGAAGCGGCTCTGACAGGTGAATCTGTTCCTGTTACAAAAATGGTTGACGTTCTCATGCTCAAGGACAGCTCAAAGGATGTTGCTCTCGGCGACAGAAAGAATATGCTTTACAGCGGTTCTACAATCGTTTACGGACGCGGTAAGGCTGTTGTTACAGGCACGGGAATGGACACCGAAATGGGTAAGATTGCCGACGCTCTCAGCACGGCCGAGAAAGAGGAAACTCCGCTCCAGAAGAAGATGGGCGAGCTTTCTCATTTCCTCACAAAGCTTGTTATCGGTATCAGCGTTCTTGTTTTCGTTGTCGGTGTTGTTGAAACGCTTGTACTTTCCAATGAACCGTTCACATGGAAGCTTCTCGGCGAATCTTCGCTTAATACATTCATTGCGGCTATTGCGCTTGCCGTTGCCGCTATCCCGGAAGGACTTCCGGCAGTTGTTACGATTATTCTTTCAATCGGCGTTACCGCTATGAGTAAGCGTCAGGCTCTCATCAGGAAGCTGACCGCCGTTGAAACACTCGGATGTACACAGATTATCTGCTCTGATAAGACAGGTACACTCACACAGAATAAGATGACCGTCGTTGAGCATTACGGTGAGGACGAGCAGCTTCTTGCAAAGGCAATGGCTCTCTGCTGCGACGCTGAAATTGACGCAAACGGCAAGGTTACGGGTGAACCGACAGAGGCTGCACTCGTTGCATATGCAAATTCTCTTAATATGCACAAGAGTAACCTTGTTGCCGACATGCCGCGTATCGGCGAGGCTCCGTTCGATTCGGGCAGAAAGATGATGTCAACAGTTCATCAGTCGGCTGACGGAATCGTCCAGTACACAAAAGGCGCACCCGATGAAATTCTCAAGAAGTGTAAATTTGCACTTGTAGGCGGCAAGGTTGTTGAAATCACAGACGATATCAAGGCTGCCGCACTTAAGGACAACAAGAGAATGGCCGACAAGGCTCTCAGAGTTCTTGCTTGTTCATATAAAAAATATGACTCCGCTCCTACGGATTTCGCTCCCGAAGCTCTTGAAAACGACCTTATCTTTATCGGTCTTACAGGCATGATTGATCCGGTTCGTCCCGAGGTTAAGGCTGCTATCGACGAGTGCCGTCAGGCAGGTATCCGTCCTGTTATGATTACGGGCGACCATAAGGATACGGCGGTTGCTATCGGTAAGGAGCTTGGCATTATCACAGACGCTTCGCAGGCTATCATGGGTGCGGAGCTTGATAAGTTCAGCGACGAGGAGCTTAAAGAGGAAGTTACGAAGTATTCCGTTTATGCCCGTGTTCAGCCTGAGCACAAGACACGCATAGTTAAGGCTTGGAAGGCTCGCGGAATGGTTACGGCTATGACCGGTGACGGTGTTAACGACGCTCCGTCAATAAAGGCCGCAGATATCGGTATCGGAATGGGTATCACAGGTACTGACGTTACAAAGGGCACCTCGGATATGGTTCTTGCCGATGATAACTTTGCAACAATTGTTAACGCTGTTGAAGAGGGTCGTAAGATTTACGACAATGTTCTCAAGGTTCTTCAGTTCCAGCTTTCAACAAATCTCAGTGAAGTTATAATCATGTTCGTTGCTTCGATTCTTCACTTCACTATTCTTTCACCCGTTCATCTTCTTTGGATCAACATGGTTACGGACTCGCTTCCGGGTCTTGCACTCGGCATGGAAAAGGCTGAGGGCAACATCATGAGAAGACGTCCGCGTCCGACGACGGACGGTATCTTTTCAAACGGTGCCGGTGTTGACATGGTATGGCAGGGAATTTACCTTGCAATCATCGAAATTGCCGCATACATTATAGGATATTGGCTTGAACCCGTAGGCGGTGCAACACACAGCCTCGCAGGTTTCTTCAGCGGCACGGAATGTGTCAACGCAATGGCAATGGCATTCCTCACAGTTAACTTTGCCGAAATGATGTGTGCAATAAACATGCGTTCACGTCAGGCTTCAATCTTCTCGGCAGACATGATGAAAAAAATGAACTGGTGGCTTGTAGGTGCATTCTTTGCAACAACGGCATTGACTCTCGCAGCTATCTATATTCCGGGTCTTTGCACCGTATTCGGAATCGAACCGGGCACATTCAGCATTGAAGAGCTTGCAATTTCCTTCGGCCTCGCACTTTCAACTGTTCCTGTATTTGAGATAGGCAAGGCAATCAGGCGAGCAGTTAACAAGAAGAAGGAAGCATAAATTTTAACAATAAGCAAACCGCCGACGAGCAATCATCGGCGGTTATTTTATGCTCATTTTTTTGCTGTGAAGAAAAGACGGGGCATCTTGAGAATGATTGAGCCGTTGGCTCTGCGAGGAAAATTCTCGGAAATAATTTCGGTGAGGTCGGCAAGGAATTCCGGTTGTTCCTCATCCGAAAGCATATCGAGATACGGGCGCAGTCCGCTGCCCTTGTACCATTCGATTACGCCGTCATGTGAATGAACGGTGTGATAATACGTCGTTTCCCAAATGTTGAAATTATCACTGAGCCTGCCGAGAATGTCATAGTAATCCTCCGGCAAAAGATTGTGAAAATTGTGTATTGAAGCAAGCTTTTTCCATTCAACCGTGTGAGCGAGCAAATTTAAAAGACGATAAAACGGTGCTTTTTGAATATACGGAATCTGAACGGCAAGTGTGCCGCCATCATTGAGCTTATCGAAAATCGCAGGAAGAAGCGATTCGTGGTCGGGGATCCAATGGATACAGGCGTTTGAAAAAATGAGATCAAATTTTCCGTTGAGCTTGTCAAGATCATCGGGCATACGGCTTTGCTCAAACTTCAGCTCGGGATATGTTGCCTGTGCTTTTTTCAGCATGTCCTCGGAATAATCCACGCCGAGAATGTCGGCGTTTGGAAACTGCTCGGCAAGCCTGTGTGTGCTGTTCCCCGGGCCGCAGCCTATGTCAAGTATGTGCTTCGGCTTTGTGTCGGCAATTCGGTTCACTAAATCTATTGACGGCTGAGTGCGCTCCGCTCCGAATTTCATATATTGATTTGAGTTCCAGTCGGACATAATTATCCCTCCTTGCGAAATTTACTTAATTATACTCCCATGAAAATTTTTTTCAAGTGGATGTCGTTGTTTTTTTACACACATTTTGATATAATATTCTTGAATAAATCCGAAAAGGTGACATGATGAAAACGATTGCAAAAATTTATACGGATTTTCCGACTAAATTCGGAATTCCGAGACAGAGCGGACTTGTAGAAGAGCTGAAAGGACGAATTGTTTTTGAGCCTGAATTTTGCAGTCCCGACGCAATAAGAGGACTTGACGGCTTCTCACATATCTGGCTTCTGTGGAAGTTCAACACTCCTGCCGAGAGCCGCTCCCTGACCGTTCGTCCGCCGAAGCTTGGCGGCAATGTCAGAATGGGCGTTTTTGCAACCCGTTCGCCTTTTCGGCCTAACAATATCGGACTTTCCTGCGTAAGGCTTGAAAAAATCGACGGAGCGGAGATGATCGTTTCGGGAGCGGATTTGATGGACGGAACCGAGATTGTGGATATCAAGCCGTATGTGCCGTATGCCGACTGTCACCCTGACGCTGTCGGCGGATTTTCAAAGGACGGCAGCGAACGGCTGAAAGTCGATATTCCCGAGAGGCTGTTGACCTTGTTCCCGGAAAATAAAAGATCTGCTCTTATTAAGGTCTTGGAGCTTGACCCGAGACCTCAATATCAGAATGACCCCGAAAGGCTTTACGGATTCGGATTTGCAGGCTATGAAATAAGATTTACGGTTGATAACGGTACGCTTTTTGTAAAAGAAATTGAAAAGTTCACAGGTTGTTAAAATAATGTCACAATTTCCGCAAGATTTAAGTTTATAATATAATTAAAGCGTGGGTAAACGTTACCGCAAGATAACAAAAATCACGCCGAAAGATAAATCAGCCGCCGAAAAAGCGGTTATTAAATTAAGGAGAGTGTAATTCCATGAACAGATTTGTACTTAACGAAACTTCTTATCATGGCGCAGGTGCCATCAATGCTATCCCAGATGAAGTAAAGGGCAGAGGCTTTAAGAAGGTTATGGTTGCTTCAGACCCCGACCTTGTAAAGTTCGGTGTATCGAAGAAGGTTACAGATGTTCTTGAAAATGCGGGAATCGAATACGAATTATTTACAGATATCAAGCCGAATCCGACCATTCAGAATGTTCAGGCCGGTGTCGCTAAGTTTAAAGAGATCGGCGCAGACTGCATTGTAGCAATCGGCGGCGGTTCATCAATGGACACAGCAAAGGCAGTCGGCATTATTATTGCCAACCCCGAGTTTGCAGATGTTCGTTCTCTTGAGGGCGTTGCACCGACAAAGAACAAGTGCGTTCCGATTATCGCTGTTCCCACCACCGCAGGTACAGCCGCAGAGGTTACAATCAACTATGTTATCACAGACGCAGAGAAGAACCGCAAGATGGTTTGTGTTGACGTTCATGACATTCCGGTTGTTGCAGTCGTTGATCCCGACATGATGTCATCAATGCCGAAGGGCCTCACCGCCGCAACAGGTATGGATGCTCTTACACATGCTATTGAGGGCTACATCACAAAGGGCGCATGGGCACTTTCCGATATGTTCCATCTCAAGGCGATTGAGATTATCTCCAAGAACCTCAGAGGTGCTGTTGAGAACACCGCAGAGGGCAGAGAGGGAATGGCTCTCGGCCAGTACGTTGCAGGTATGGGCTTCTCAAATGTCGGTCTCGGTATTGTTCACTCAATGGCTCATCCGCTTGGTGCACTTTATGACACACCGCACGGCGTAGCAAACGCAATTCTTCTCCCGACCGTTATGGAGTACAATGCTCCGGCAACAGGCGATAAGTATCGTGACATTGCAAAGGCTATGGGCGTTGAGGGCACAGAGGATATGAGCATTGAAGAGGCTCGCAAGGCAGCTATTGATGCTGTTAAGCAGCTTTCAAACGATGTCGGAATTCCGGCAGACCTCAAAGAGATTGTTAAGGAAGAGGATATTCCGTTCCTTGCACAGTCGGCTTATGATGACGCTTGCCGCCCGGGCAACCCGAGAGATACAAGCGTTGAAGAGATTACAGCTCTTTACAAAAAGCTTATTTGATTGTATAATTGAATAAAGGTAATCCGTCGGGCTTTACCCGGCGGATTTTTTCGGGATCAGCAAGTTAAAAGATTTTTTTATAAGCTTCCACTTGAAGCAACATCATCAACAGAGAATTTCTATAGATTCTGTAGAATTTTCTCAGCCTCCCCTTGAAGCAAGGCAGCGAAGCGGCGCGACGGTAGTGAATGAACG
>ULKN01014640.1_pt1 | contig 20508 bp, 7 predicted proteins | sample 1951171 | NCBI WGS metagenome assembly ULKN01 (sample SAMEA4835502, study PRJEB28245) | human gut metagenome | biome: gut microbiome; material: fecal sample | place: Denmark | collected 2008
CTGAACTGTAGGTGCCTCCTCCGAACACACGACGGCAGAATACGCCACCGGAGCCCACGATGTGCGTGTCGCCGACCACTTTGCCGGAATATCCGCCACCGATGATGTCCATCACCGAGTAGCCGTTGAAAAAGTGCTTGTATTCCTCGCCTTTCACGATGTCGATGCCTTCGAGGATGCTTCCTCGTCCTTCCATTTCCACGTTCACATACGTGTCGCCCATCACGATGGCATTTTCGCCGAATCCTCCGCCGAACACGCTGAATTGCGGTGTGCCGATTTTTTCGTAGATTTCTTTCCACTCAATGCTTTCAAAGAAATTCTTGCCGGTGTCACGTCCAGCCACCATCTCTGTGCTGTTGTAAAGGAGTCCCTTTGTCATGGTGAGATAGGAGTTGTTGCCCACAACGCATGCTATGTTTCCGCCACCGTAAATATTGTGGTCCACTTTGAACTTACGTGCTTTAGGGTCGTACTGCGGAGAGTAAATCGTTCCGCCTACGATGCTGGCAGGACTCCATGTGCGTGCCTGCACATCCCATAATGCATGTGCCTGCACATTGCCTCCAAGAATCAGTAGGTTGGTGTTGCCGGTTACGTCGGCAGATGTCACCGCCACGCTTTCGCTGCCATTCTCAGTAATGGTTTCGGCGCTTCCCAGACCACCTCCGTGAGCGCTTTGTCCAAACCATCCGTCGTAGATTGTCAGCAGGGTGTTGCCATACACTGTGCCGTTCTGGCAGCCGCCATAGATGCGTTCCATGAGAGTGGGGTAGTTGTCGATGTCAACGGGATGCACCATGTTGGCGTCATCGTTTGGAGAGAGATATTCTTTCGTTGCGTCGTCCCAATAGGGGTAGTGCATCACCGGGCGGTCGATGATGAGACACGAGTTGCCGTAAACGCCTCCGAGACTCTTGCTGTCGGCACACTCCATGACAGAACGTCCTCTACCGCCTGCAAACACCTGCGACATCAAGGATCCGCCACGGATGTTTACGAGAGTGGTGCGGTTTGTCGGGGATAGATAGTTGTCGCGGGTGAACACCGCAGCGTCGGCTTTTTTGCTGCCTACATTCGCCAAGTCACCGCCGCCGTAGACTCTGCCGAATATCAATGTGCGTTCAATCAGTCCGAGGCCATTACGGTATTTGAACATTTTGCCATAGATGTGCACTTCGGTTTTCTCTACATGCGCCATGTCCGGGAAATCGATGAATCCGCCGTTCTTTTTTACAGACTCCACACCGGAACCTCCTCCGTAGACACTATGGTTGACATCGCCTCCTTTGATGAAAACCATCGACTTGCCTTTCACCGAACCGAAGTCGTAGCCGCTGCCGCTGGAGAAGTCGCCGTAGGGCAGCGCTCCCAAACCAGCGCCAAAGATGTCGTGGCAGCCAAGTTGGCAGTCGGTTTCCACGTATGTGTCGCCCGTTACATATCCGGCATATCCGCCGCCATGAATCTGAAGCAGCACGAGTCCGGGCTCACCGATTTTCCAAGCCAGACGGCTGATGTGGTAACGGCGGAATATGTTTGGATCGCTCTCGCCGCCATCATAACTTCCGAAATAGAGTTTCTTGTCTTCCTTCGACAACTTGAGATAGTCGTTGTAGATGTCATCTTCAAGGTCGAGATATGTTTTAAAGTCATTGTTTTGATAGAGATAGCGGTATTTTATGCCGTTGATTGTTAATAAGCCGTCGTCGTCAAATTTTGCTCCTGGCTGCGCATAGACTTCGGTCTTTCCGACAGAAGTGTTGACACCATATCCCGCGCCGAACACTGAGAATGAAGGGCTGGAAACGTATATGCTGTTCATGAACCAGCAGAGCCCCTGCAAAGTGGTGTTTTCAAACATACTGATGGTTTTCCCCTTTGAGTCCTTTATGTCGTCGAGGGGGGAGTGGTTGATTATGACCACTGATTTGCCTGTGTTGTCAACAGAGGCGGAGCCGACATGGCAAGCCCTGTTTCCTCCGCCAAAGATGTTGTAGCTGTTGGTGAAGGTGAATCTGTCCAGATCGAAGAATTTCTTAGTATTCTCATTGTTTCTGATACGGTCGATGGCATTCTGTGCAAGAGGGTCGCCGATGTTGTCTAACGACGTTGCCCTGTCAATGGCATAGGCAATCTTTCGGAATTCGTTATTGTCCTTGCATATGGGGCTGCTGTCTGACTCGGCGTCAAGCCATGTCGTGATGTTGCCGTTGCTGTCTGCTTTGCGGTTCCATATCCATGAACCTCCGTCGATTTGCACCTTTGTGTTGCCAAGGATGTCGGCATACGTGCCGGTGTTGGCTATGTCCTTCTTGCCGAGCACCTCCTTGTCGACAGTCAGCTCGCTGTCGATGTCAATGTCGCCATATCCTCCGCCATACACGTTCTTGCCCAGCATTCCGCCCTCGATGTGCACAAGCGTGTTGCCGTCGACTGTTCCGTATTCGCAACCGCCGTAGATGTCGCCCCAAACGCATGGCACCACATTGTCGATGCCGCTGTCAACGCCCGGATTGCTGTTAACCACGTGTACAAGCGTGTTGCCGTTGATGCGGCCGATGTTGTAGTATTGGTTTGCTTCAGCCTTTTTGCAGCCCACACCTCCGCCATACACGTTTCCAAAAATGTTGCCGCCGCGTATGTTGACAAACGACCGGTAGCCCTCGGCTTTGTAGCTGATGAATGAGCCGTCGGTCTGGTTGAGCGTCGAAGCGCTTGTCAGCAAGTCGGGCGAGTAGTAGTCGGAAGGTTTCACCTCTTGGAAAATGCCCACATTGGCATTGTCGCCGCCGCCGTACACGTTGCCGTAGATATTGGCGTTGTCGGCAACCTCCACCATGGTTGTGCCGATGACACGCGCCACGGTTATGAAGTGGGTTGAAGAGGCTGTCTCAGGCTTCAGTCCGGCACTTCCTCCAAACACGTCGCCGTGGGTGAAGGCACCGCGCATATATACCTCCGTATTGCCGCCAATCTGACCTGTGGTGTTGTCCTCGGTCGACGCGATGTCGCCGAAGCCGCCGCCAAACACACGGCGGATAAACGTTTTTCCGTCGACAGTGACTTTGGTGTTGCCAGCCACAGTGCCGGCATATCCGCCGCCCAACACAGCCCATACGGTGAAGTTGGGCGCTCCCATTGAATTGTCGAACGAAGGATCGTTTGGGTCTATATTTCCGTCGGGGCCAGGGCCGTTTTTGCCATAGTCGCCGTCAACGTTGACGGTTACATCGGTGCTGCCAACGGTCGTCAGCCGTCCGTATCCGCCACCGAAGACACTGAAGTGAGGATTCTCGTTGTCGGTGTACGACTGTTTCCATTCGTCGGTTATCAGCAGTTCGTAAGGCGTCATGCCTTTCTGCATCATCACGGTGGCAAGGCCGGTGCCGTCGGCAGGGGTTGTTGTCACATTGCCGTCGGCGTCTTTGTATGTGCCCACGTTGCAGGCAAGATTGCCGCCGCCATAGATGTTGTGAGGATTCAGAAACTTGCCGTCGGCATAGAATTTTGATTTTTCGTATACAGTGTCCTCTGTGGCAGGCTCGTCGCCGGCGTCGTCGATGTCGGGGTCCCAGATGTAGAATATGTTTTCAACCGGATCCCACATCTTGAACCATATCACATTAATCGAGAAGCTGTCGTCAATCGGACCGTGGCCTACGTTTTGTGTGCCGCCCTCGTCCTGCGCCAGGGTCACGTTGGTGTTGCCGAGCACGTCGGCTGAAGTGACCGTGCCGTCGGTGATGTCGCCGTTTCCGCCTCCGAACACCTCTCCGGCGATGTTTCCGGCATAAATGTTGACATGCGTGTCGTTGGCAACCTGTGCAAGATTGCCGCCGCCGAAGATGTCGCCGTAAATGAAAGGAGCCTGCTGTGTGCTGCCGGCGAACGACACGTTGGCATTGCCGGCAACCAGACCCACCAGCTCAGGATGCTGCGTGAAGCCGTCGCCGGCGGCAAACGCTTGCGAGGCAGGGCGCAGACGGCGTCCGTTGCCGCCGGCAAACACCGAGCCACGGATGTCGGCGCTGTCGCCGATCACGACGTTTGTGGCGTTGCCGTCAAATTCTACAATCGCCATGTCGCCTCCGCCATAGATGTTTTTGTAGAAAGTGCCGCCCATGATGTTCACGCTCGACTGCCCGTAGAGGCGAGCCATGTCGGAAAGCGTCTCGACGTTGGAAGTGCCCATCTCCTTGGCGTCGGCCACTCCGTATCCGCCTCCGAACACAGGGCAGTAGAAAATGCCGCCGTTGATGTTCAGCTCCACGTTGCCATAGGTCTTGCCGAGGGCTTTGTAGTCGCCGGAATTGCCGCCGTAGGGGTTCTGCGAATAGAAAAAGTCAGTGCCACGTCCGCCGGCGAAAATGCCGTTGGTGCAATGAAACTCACCGCCGTTGATGGTGATCGACGCCACTGTGGCGCCAACCTTTCCGTAGACATTGCCTCCGCATTTGTTTGGAGTGGCGGCGGTGCTCGACCATAAGCCTTTGCTCATAAAACCGCTTCCTCCGCCATAGATACCGTCGATAGGGTCGGTGGTAGAGCCGAACTCTCCACCGTTGATTACAATCTTGGTGTTGGTGTTGGTTGGGTCGACATCTGTGAACGACTCGAAATCATCGTTGTTGTAGCAGTGATACGTCACCAGACGGTCTTTTGCAACGGCATACGGACCGTAGAGCATAACGTCGCCCGATTCATTCCAATAGGCGATGCTTTTATCGGGAGTGTGGCTGTCGGCATTGTCGTCGCCTTCGCCGATGCCGTTCATACCGCCTGCGCCAGCACCGTAGATTCCGCAGAAGATGTTGTCTTTCTTAGTGTTGCCGGCAGGCAGAATCTCGAATAAGCCGCCGTTGATGGTGATTGTGCTGTAGCCATAGAACGGGTTGTTGACAATCACGTTGCCGGTGTGTCCACGACCGGTGCTGCCGCCATACATCTCGGTGACAATCACGCGGTTGTCGATCCATTCGTCGTTGTTGTGTTTTGAAGACGCCGGGTCGAGCAAGATGTTTGCACGTCCCATATAGGTGTTGTTTGGCACGTAGTAGTCAGTGCCGTTGTAGGGTAGGATGAAGTCGCGCTGCGCACCCAGCGAACCGTTTACGACACGCGCCACCTTTCCGCTTCTGATTATTATGTCGACATCCGCATACATGGCACCCTCGTGGCTTCCGGCGAGAATGATACCGGCATCGTAGTCGCTCTTGCGTTTGCTTGTTTCTCCCTTGATTTTCCTTTCCGGGTTGTGGGCATCGTTCCATTTGCGGTCAATGTCCATCTCGATTGTGCACTTTATCGGCAAGTTTGGAGTTCCCATCACTCCATTGTAGTCTTTCTCGGACGATGTCTGACGTCCGCCCGCGCAGATTGCCGAATATAAACCGGATTTGATTGATATTTTGAAACCCTCCTTGCCGTGAGGCATCGACTGCTCGAAATCGGAGATGTTCTTCTTGTTGCTCAGCGGAAAGAAACGGCCGTCGTTGTTGAAGCCGCCGAAGATGTGGAAGGCTGTGGTCACTGCGCCGTCGATAGTACCGTAGTTAGGGGAGTTCTGCCCGAAGCCGGTCATCTGTATGCCTTCGCCCATCTCCAGGCTGTTGTATTGGCAGTAGATAATCTTGTAGAACTCGCCGCCGTTGTTTGTCACCGGGTCGTTGTTGAAGGTGATATACTCGAATCGGGTGTCGCCCCATATCGGCAGACCCTTTTCGGCACCATAAATCTCGATAGTGCCCTTGTAGTCGGTGCCGTCCCAGTCGCCCGTGATGGTGGCGTTGCGGAAAAGAGGGGACTCTCCCTTTGCTTTAGCCCACTCGTCAAGCTTCAGCATGCTTTTGCCTCTGTTGTTTGAGGTGATGTTGAAACCCGTGTATTGATTGTTGGTCACGTCGGTATGGCTTGTGCCCATCAGCACGATGATGTTTTCATCCCAAGTACCCGTCTTGGCGAGCTTGCTGTAGGCGCCTTTCCACGTCTTCATTGCCTGTGTCGGGGAGTAGCCCCACTCCTCGTCGTCGTTGTCTTCGCCCTGTGCGTAGGTTGTGCCGTTGATGCTCACCGCCTCAGGACATAGGTACACCACGATAGTCACTTTGATGTTTTTGTGGAAAATGATGTTGCCACCGCTCTTTACGGTAACCGTACAGTTGTATTGGTTCTTGTTGGTGGCAGTTTCCGGGCGTACAAACTCGTTGGACGTTTCCGACAGCAAGGTTTCTTTGTCGTGCCATTCGTATGTGATGTCGAGCCCGAGTTCGTCGTTTGTGAAATTCTCTTTCGTGTCGTTTTTCACATTAACGATGTATGTGCCGGGCTTGGTGTCGTAGTCGAGTTCGGCAGTGATGCCGATAGCCTCGACGAGTACGGTGTTGGTGCGCTGGCTGCCGTCGACGGTCATGGCGTAGACATACTGGGAGTAGGTTTGTCGAGGCAGGGTGAACGGGTTGCAGGCAGTGCTGTTTACCTTTTCGCCCTCAGTGTTGTCGGTCGATGCATACCAGTTGTAGACATCGGAAGTGGTTTCTCCGTCTTCTGTTGTCACGGTGAGCACATCGCTCGTGCCGCGCTCCGCCTTCAGGGCAATCGAGCTGAAAGAGAACCGTTTGGAAGAGTTTGAATATAACCACGGCCTCTTGTCGAGGTTGTTTTGGTTGATGTACAGGTTGTTGAGCCCGGCAAACGTCTTTCCGAACGGCTCTCCTGTGGTTGCGTCGGTTGCCGAAATGTCTTTTTCAACGCCGTATTGGTTGTAGGCGTAGGTGTCGGCAGCCTTGTTGGCAGGAGTGTAGTACCATGTGTCCTTCACCTTGCTTGCAAAGTTGTCGGCGGCTATAAACGCCATCACGCTGGCTTTTTTGCATTGGGTGGTGTTGGCGCTTGTCTTCAAGCCGGCGCCGTGCACATAGATGTTTCTCGGCCATACGACATAGCCTGTTTGGTTGGCAAGTTTGCTTGCCGCACCGAAACCGCATGAAATTGTCACTTGTCCTTCCACACCGTTGAGTGTAGCGTTCCGGAACACATCAATCTCCGTGTCTGCGGAGATGTTGAATATTCTCAGACTCACGAAGTTGTTCAGATATCCGGCTATACCTCCAATTCTGAATTTGGTCTTTGTCGAGAAACTCTCGTTGTTGTCGGTGATTTTTGAGTTGCGGATTATGATGTTGCTGAGTTCCGCGTTCTGGGTCATGTCGGCAACCACAATGCCCATCTTTACCGTGTAGTTGGCGTTGTTGAGAGGCATGTGTGCCTCGAGCTTCTCTATCAAGGCGTTGTCGATGATGAGGTTTGTGACAGCCGCATATTCATTCTCGTTGTTGCCCTTGCCGTTGAGTCGGGCGAACAGACCCCACGAAGCCTCTTTGGCTGTGTTGAAGCTCCATTTGATGAGCAAGTTGCTGACGGAGTGTCCGTCGCCGTCAAACTTTCCGGCGAAGAAATGTCCGTCGGAAGCCTTCGCGATGCCTTGAGCCGTGCCGATAGGAGTCCACAGACCCTTGCTTAGGTCGATGTCCTTGGTGAGTTTGAAATATTTCTGAGAAAACATTTGTAGCTCGGTGCCGTTGTTCACTTCATGCGCCAGTCTTGCCAATTCCAAGTCGTTGCTGATGAGGTAGGGCTTTTCCTTAGAGCCGTCACCCTCGGTGCCGTCGGGATATAGCTGGTAAGAGTCGGCATAGAAATGGTTGCCGTCGTAGTTCACGCCATAGGCTTTCGGCTCGATGCTGAAAGCGATGGTCTGCGATGTGTTGTCGGCAGACGTGATTGTCACATCGCCGCTCCGAGTCTTGTTGGTCAGCGGCAGCGTGATGGTCTGTCCGCTGTCGGAAATGCCGTCGGTGACACTCTTTGAGTCCACGTTCCATGCAAACGTGCTTCCGGCGGGGATGTCGGCGGAAACGATGGAATATGCGACCGTGCCGTTTTTGAAATCCCATGAGGCTTTAATGTCGTTGCTGCTTAATCCTTGAGCCATGGACAGATTGACTCCGGCAATCATAAGCATGAGCAGAGAGAAAAAAACTCGTGATATGCTATGTGTTGAATGTTTTCTCATTTTCCAAACACTTTATTGTCGTTATCTATTGTTAGTCTATCAATAATTGACCCGTATAGGCATCCTCGTCGGCAAGCACATACAGGTAGCGTGGCTGTATGAGGATGCGTATTGGGTTTATCATCGCAGTCTTGCCTGTTGTGAGGCTGCTGAAATTATCCTTGTTGATGGTTATTCCGGATGTTACGTTCTTTCGGGTGACGATGGTGGAACCGTCCTCCGCTATGAATTCCACGTCGTATTTGACGTTGATGACAGGCAGGAATTTGGCATCGGGTATGGTGTAGATGTCGGCACCCCATTGCGTGTAGCCGGCAGATGTGACAATGACGGTCTGGGTGTTGTCGTCGTAGTCCGCGGAGCCGTAGCCTTTGTAGGCAATAGGGAATGGTGTCTCTACAAACGACTGACGTTTGATGTCGCTCCATGTTATTGCAGAGGCAGACCAACTTTTTGATGTTGTATTCCAGACGTAGGAACGCGATATTGTGCACGATGTGGAGAAGCTGCCTGAAAGCGTCACGCTCTTGATGCGGAAGTGGCGGATGGCGTTCATCTTGGTGCCGAGCATGAAGAGCAGCTTGTAGCCGGTGAGTGTCTGGTCGAATTTCAGACTGACCGTTCCGCCTCCGTTGCTATCGGAGATGGCACCTTTGCTGCTCGGGACGGCGCAGATGATCGGCGCCGCCTTTGTGTCGTAGATTACCGGCACAGGGTTGCCGCCGTCGCTCATGGCGAACGGAAACGAGAGGGTATATGTGTTGTTGGCGGTGCGCAGAAGAGTGGCGCCGCCGGTATATGGCATATATGCGAAGAAGTCGAACGATGAAGCCTTGGTGTATTCAGTCCAGCGCTTCTTTGTCGCAGTGTCCCAGCCGTATGTCGCCACGTTGTAGGTGGCAGTTTCATTGTTGAATATGGTGTTTGCAGCCGACGCATAGCGTTTCGGCATGTCGTAGTATCCGAACGTGCCCATCGTTGCGGGATGGCGCGTAGGGTCGTAGGCCTCGTAGGGGTTGGCGCGTGTCGCTGTTTTTTGCGGTTGCGCCGAGAATGAGATGTATCCGTGGTTGTCGGCTTGCTGTATGGGCATGTCGGAACCCTCGCAGGCAGAAAGCGTTGCGAGAAGCGCGATAGCGGTTATTTTTGAGATATGTTTCATTCTTGTAGTCAATTCTTTTTACCAGTCTTCAGTGCCTGAGCCGTTGTTTTTTATGTCGGCACCGGGAAGCCATTGCTCCACCATCAAATCGTTGAAAGAGATGCTGTCGCCAGTGTCGGACAATTTGAAAATGTATGTGTATTGGCAGCCCGCCTTCCACTGCATGTATTGCGCCGGCACTGTAGCCGACACCGTTTTTCCGCCAATGTTGATGGTTATGGTGTATGCTCCCTGTTCGTAGGGGATGTTGGCGAGCGGCGGCACGTAGTACCATTTATTGTAGAGAGTAGGGTCTTTGAGGATGTGTATCTGGTCGCCAGCCTCCTCGTAGGGAGTGGTGAGGACCAGGAGTCCGGACGCATCAGCCGCTTCCGACTTCGACATCGTGAGAGTCGGAAATGTGCCGACCGGAATTCCGGTGAGCGGATAGGCGGCGTCGATGGTGCCGCGGAGAGGGGTGTCGGCATTTGCCGGGGTGTCGACGAAACGGCTGTCGCGGAACTTGATGTTGCTTATCGCAACGTTGGTCGTTCCGTCAGGATAGGTGAAGCGGAAGCGCACCTTTGCGATTATCGGCGCGAAAGTCAGAGTGACGCACGACCCGTATGCCGGCGACGTCGACGAAGGGGAGGCAAGCCAAAGGCGGCTTGCGTATGGTGTTGAAGTAGCGGTTGCTGCTTCAGAATATTCAAAATTAAAAGACAAGGTAGCGGTAGCGTTGTCGCCCGAGCTGACCGAAGTCTTTACATCTGGATTGAAGGGACTGTATGCGAAAAAGCGGTAGCTCGTTGCCGAGTAGTCCCAATATTTTATTGTTTGCAGGGTGGCACTTATAGGATTTTCAATGCCAGCATATTCCCAGTCGGCAGTGTTTGTCGTAGAGCTGCCGGCAGAGCCCTGATTGTATGACATTTTATATCCGTCCATCACAATTTGCGGCGATGACGGGTTCGGGGAGTTTGTTGTGGTTTTATATCCCCATGTGCGGAACGTCTGGAAGATAGTCTCGAGACCGTTGCCCGCTGCTTTTGTTTTTGCATCCTGCCAGTTGTTGTTAGTGCTGCTGAAGGCGATGCTTGTCTGTGTATTGTCTGGTTCGGGCACTATTGGTTCGTCCGGCTCGGATTGCGAGCAGGAGAATAGGAAAAGTCCCATCAGAGGAAATATTAGGATGCGATGTTTCTGCATGTCTTCTTGTTTTTTTTAAAGACGGGCGGGGGAGAAACCCCCGTCCGACATATAAATGTGTCCGAGGCGTGTGAAAACACACCTCAGACACAATGTTTTTAGTCAGAATCCAAGGCGTGGGCCAAGGAGAAAGATTTATTTTTTGACAACTTTGACAATCTTGTATGACTTTTTGGTTCCATTGTCGTATTCAACAGCGTAGTATGTTTCTGTAGCCGGGTCGGTTACAACACCTTTCCACTTGAGGGCATTTACGGAGAGAGTGTGGCCAGAATATGCCGGAACAGAAGTGACTTCAGAGGCAACACCTGTTGTTTCTGTCACAACCATCTTCTTGCCAGCGTAGTCGGTAACAGTCCAAGTCTTTTTAGCAGTGTCGTTTGTTCCTTTCACGAGAGCGTTGGCAACACTTGCCTCGTTGATAGTCTGAGTGGCACCGTCTTCGAGAGTTACGGTGTACAATTTCTGAGGAGCGACGGTTTTTGCAGCGGTTTCGCCTGCAGCAGGAACATATACAGTTGCATAGATGTCGGTGCCGTTAACATATTCGTTGCCGTTGGTAGTAACCTTGTTGTCCTTGTAGCCGTATGTAGTGAAGCTGTTGTCAGAAACCGTGGTGATTGTTTCCTGGAGACCGTTTGCCTCGTCGTCAACAACAACGGCATCGAATGAAATGGCAGTCAAACCAGCGCTGTCACCGCCGGTAGAACCGTTGGTGTCCTGAGAAATCTTGAAGATGTAAGTGTAGGCATATCCAGACTTCCATTCAGTGTATTCGGCAGGAACGGTTGCAGTGGCACCCTTCACGTTGATAGTCTCATTAGAACCGTCGACAGAAGTGAGCTTGTAGTCGATGCGCAGAGTGATGGCGCTTGCCGCACCTTCCGATGGGAGCACGTTCTGATAGCCGGCGCCGCAGTAAGAAGGTTTCGCTGCATTCTGGCTGAGGTAAGTTGTGCCTTCAGAAATCGTGCCTTCGGCCTGGTTTTTGTAGTTGACAGCGCCGAATTTTTTAAAATTCAATACGCCATTCTCACCTTCAGTTGCAGTGAATTTTACGTGAGCCTTGTTGTAGTCTTCCTTAGTAGCGTTGGCGGTACCTGTTGTAGGGAAGGACACTGTCAATGTTCCGGAGTTGTTGAATTTTCCGATGAGTGTGCCTTCTGGGTTGGCTGTGGCTGTGGTGCTTGTAGCGTCGTAGAACTTCACGTCGCTGATCACATAACCTGGGACAGTCTCGAAGAGAGCCATGCGCACCTTGCTGGCAAGGTGACGGAAACTCATTGATACAGAAGTCGTGTTGTAGTCTTTCTCTTCAACAGTCTTCATGTCGGAAATGTAGCACTCGCTGAGAGTGTTTACGTTGCCGGAGAGAGTGTAGGCGGCAGTGGCGAGTTTGTCTTTGTCGACGTGTGTCGGAGTGGCGTATTCTGACGCCGCACCCTTACCCATTGAGAAAGCTATGAAATCGTAGGATGCGCAAGAGTGGTCCCAATACTTGATGGTCTGTTGCTTTACTCCGCTCTGTGCGAGAGAAGCGGCAGGCTTAGTCCCCTTTACCGTCATGTCCTGATTAACATACTCCCAACCAGCACGGTTTGACTCCGAAGAGAATGCTGGATCGTCTTTGAAGTTCACGTTGTAGTGGTCGAAAGCGTATACTTTGTTGTTGGCTGCGTCTTTCTCGTTGTTTTTGAAACCGACAACTACAAAGTTGTTTTCGAGAAGTTCTGCTGCAGTCTTGCCAGTCGATGGGTCGCGTGTGATTTTGCCTGTGTCGCCACCGAAGTTGATTGCGGAAGTGGCGCCATTTTGTTCATTTCCCTGAATTTCTCCCAAGAAATCGTCGCTTGAGCAGCTGGCGAGAGCCAATGCCGAAGCGGCCGCGATAAAAAATTTGTTCATAAATTAAAAAATTAAAATAGTTCGTATTATTTATTATGTATAAAATTTTCTGTTGATTACATGTCGAATATCCATTCTTTCTCTTCGTAGTCCTCCACCACAGCATCGAAGCCGGAGCCTCCGGACCGGTTGGGGACAGGCACCTTGTCCATGTCGAGCTCCACCGTGATTACACCTCCCCGGAACAGCTGTCGCGCCTGGTCGGTGACGTCAAACACGAACGTGGAGTCTTTGCCGTTGTAGAACTGCATTTTCACGTCAATATAGTGGCGGTTGTTAAGGTCGGCGTCCCTCACTTTCTGCAGCGATTCCAGATATGCTCGCGCGTCAAGCTTGCTCGGGTTTAGTTTCGGGATGCCGAAAGTAAGCACCTTTCCGCCTATCACGTCGACCTTGTCGCCGTTCTTGTCGGCAACGTTCTGCTTCATCCGCATGAAGAAGTTCACTGTGATGGCGTCAGCCCCCGTCACGCCTGTGTTGAGGTTTACGGAGCGAGCCATGCCGCTTAGATTGGCGTTTCCCTCTACGGCTGTCACCTTTCTGCCGTTGTGGTCGTTGTTGCGCAGAATCACTTGTACCAAATAGATGTAGGTCACTGGCTGCAGCTCCATCTCGAGCTGCCGTACCCAGCAGTTGCGGTTCTCGTCGAACGTGAATCCGTCCAGATTCTTGTTTATCTCAATTCCTCTATGGTATCCGGCAAACAGCTCCTCCGGCTGATAGAAGGAGCGCGTGAACTGCGGCGAGTTGTAGAGCGCCGGGTATATTGTCTGTCCGGTGTAAGCTGTGACGTGGTCGTAGGTGGTGTTTTCGTCGATACGCACACTCTGTACCCCGTCGGGAGTGTTGATGTTGTTCCAGGCAAGAATGTCCCAAAAACCGAAATCGTATTTGGCTTGGAGGTGGTTGCCGACGATTGAGTGCCTGTAAGGAGCATTGTGGACACCGAACTGGACGTTGCCGGTGAAATAGCGGCGCACCTCGAAGGCGTCAGGCTCTGTGTAGCCGATAGTGCCAAACATTTCCTTGTCGGTGTTGTCCCATCCGTAGATCCACTCCGCTTGCCAGTCGTATTCGGTGTCGTACTTGAAAATGTAGTTCCATATCACTTTCAAGTCGAGGTCGACGGTCGGTATCTCCATATCGATGTCGGCACCGCCCTGGTGGAGATGGAGCTTAGGCTCGCGCACGCATCCCGTTGCGACAAGGCATAACAATGCAAAACACATGACGACAGCCTTGATGCAGGCTTTGCGGCTTGCATCAAGGATGATTCGTGATATGAGTTTTGTTATATTGCGCATTGTTGCTATGTTTTGTCTAATAGTTGATTGTCGTTTCTCGGTTTCTGAAACTTACGCCTTTTTTGTTGTTGCGTCTGTAGAGCAGGTCGTAGCTGAGCGTTATCTCCACTCTGGTAGGACCAAGCCACGAGAAGCGGTGCTGCCTCTTTTGGAAATCCTTGGCATCGCCGTACCACTTGTAGTAATATTGCTCTTTGTCGGTGTCGGGGTCTACGGGGCATTTCCACTGATAGGGGTCGTAGTTGGTGCTGAGATATCCAGCCTGCAGTCCGAACTCCAGCTTCCAATGTCCGGAACGCCCCAACGGGACGACATAGCCTATACCCAAACCAGCGCCCCAGCCTTCGCCTTCCCATCCGCGTTTCTCATCGAAGCAGATGTTGTATAGGTACGCGTGCGCGTATAGACTGAGGTATAAACCTCTGAAAGCCGCGCCTTCTCCCGGTTTGCGTTTGCGGATGTCGCCGCTGCGCAGATAGTAGCGGGTGTGCAGCTGATAGTTTCTGACCTGAAAATATTTATGCTCATCATAGTGCTGCCACCACGGGCAGTCGAAACTTGCACCGTAGGTGAAATGACCATGAAGCGGATAATATTCCAACGCAACGTTTGGAATAGGGCAGAAGCGGTCGTAGCCCGGCATGTAGGCAAAGTCAAACAGCACGTTTGTCTTCACGCTCAGCACCTCGCGACGCGGCAAAGCCGAGGCGGGTGTTGTCGCTGGGATGATGTATGCCGGTGTGATGTCGGCATTTTGGATGCGCAGATGGCAGTCGGCGACAGTTGCCGGAATGGTTGCAGCTATAGGTCGTGGAGCCAGGTCGTTGCTGTCGATGTTGGCAAGCCTTTTGTCAACGACAATTATTCTCACTGCGCGCAGTTTCGGGAAATATTCTTTCAGCAGGTAGCGCCATAGCTTGCCGCCGTCGTGCCGCTTCATAGCCGCCTTAAGACGTTGGGTGTCGTCGGCGTAGAGTGTGATTAAGGAGTCGACATCATGGAATTTGGCGTCGTGTTTCAGCATCATCATGGTGTAGAGCAGGTCGTAGTCCTCAGCCACAACGTCGTATTGGATGTGGTCGGTGCCGATGCCGTAGCTTCGAAGCAGAGCGTCGACCGATGCGCGACGTTGGTTTGCCAAACGACGGTTGTTGTCGTATGGACCTTCTGGAGAAGCGGCGGCACGTCCGAAAACAATACCCCTATCTCCCAGCCTTTGAAGCTCTGGGATAAGCACATCAGTAATCCATTTCCTATCTTGGTCGCTGATGTTGATCCTATTTACAATAAATTTTATTGGGCGCGAATTTTGGATAAAGATGCTGTCGGCGGTTATTCCTTCAGCAGCCATATCCATTGCTAAACCAATAATTAGTGTAATTATCAGTTTGGTATATCTCACTCTTTTTTACCTATTCTTTTAAACCTTTTTATGCCACAAACACTGATTAAAGTTGGGAAGTATGGTGTTGTGACATACCTATATTAATTGTTAGTGTGCTGATTAAAATCTAACCTGCTTTTAATAGCGGATGCAAATTTACAAAGAATACAAATACGGGGGGGGGGAAAATCTAAATATTTTTTTGTTGTTGATGCTGTTATTTTATGTTAACGAAGCTTTGGCTTGAAGATATTCGGCGAAGATGCGGGCTGCGCTCTCCACCTTGGCAGCGCAAGGACGCGACCTGTAGTATTCGGCTGTGCGAGGCGATGCCTCGTAGGTCGACACTGCTTTGTCGTGGCCTTTCAGTCCGAGAATTTCGGCGCAGATGAGCGAGCCGTTTTGCTCGCGCGATTTCTCAAGAAGCTGTTGTACAACCTTGTAGCAAGCCGATTTGCCTTCGCGGTCGGCACCGTCGGTCTGACCGCAGTCGAGTCCCGCAAGCGACACGATGCCCGACACGGCGCCGCACATCATGCGAAGCCTCCCAACGCCGCCGCCGAAACCTGCGGCAATGCGTTTTGCGAGGTCGTCGCTGAGTCCGTAGATGTCGGCGAAAGCCGCCACCACTGATTGGCAGCAGCCATAGCCTTGCATAAAATTGTCGACAGCGCGCTGCACGCGCTCTTCAAGTTCCGGTGATAAGGTAGTATAGTCCATAGTTATGAAAACAGTTCCATTTGCTCTGGAATGTTGGGGTTCGTGTGACTCTTTTCCGGTTCTTTATGATTCTCTATTTCGGGTTCTTCAGGCTCTTCGGCAACGATTGGAATTGCGTTTGTCGGCGGTGTGGGCATCAGCCAGTCGGAATATTCGGTTGTGTAGTCGATGGCAGATATTCCCGACAGCGGTGCCGCATGGTGTTGAGCCTTTTTCTTGGCTTTCTTTTCTGCCTTTTGGATTGAAATCTCGTTTTTTGCTGATTCCAGCTCGTCTTTCAGCGCCACAATCTGTTGGCGGAACTCCTGCTCCTTGTCGGCATAGTGCTTTTTGTTGCGTTCCAATTCCTTTTTCAACTGCTCGTAGACAGAAGAAATCTCGTCTTTCGTGCTGTTGAGGTCGTCGATTTGCAATTGTTTTTGCGACAGCTCATTGTTGAGTTTCTCCACGGTGTCTTCGAGCTTGGCGCGAGTGACTTCGATTTCAGCCATCTTTGCGGTGTCGCCGGTCTCGTTAAGTTTTTCGTGCAAGGCATAGAGCTCGTCGTTCTGGCTTTGGATTGTGGACCGCATGCTTGCCAACTCATTGTTGCGCACGGCAAGTTCGTTTTGGAGCTTTTCCAGTTCCTCGCTGCTTGTCGCTGGGGCATTTTTCAACGCCAACTTTTCATCTTCGGCTTCGGCGAGTTTGCGTTTTGTCTCTTCCAGCTCTAAGGTGGCCTGCGAGAGAGCCGTAATGCGTGCCGTCAGCGCTTCTGCTTCGGTTTTGGCGTTGCTTTTTATGGTCTCGAGTTCGGCGTTTAGACGCTCGATTTCCGCCTCCTTCTCGTTTGCGTCGTCGGGTTGTGATGACAATTCGGCAATGCGCGCCTCCTTCTTCGCCACGTCTGCTTTGGCGGCAAGGATTTGAGCCGCCGAGTCGGTGGCCTTGCGTTCGGCGTCGGCTTTGATTTCGGCAATTTCGTTTTGCAGATTCTCGTTTGCCGCGCGCAAGTCATCGTTGTCCTGTCGCAATGCCTGCAGCGCCTCATCGTTGACAGCCGCCACTTTGATTTTGTTCATCAGACTTTTGCATTCCAGCTGATACTGCTCGCGTTCAGCCTCCGCTGAGGCAGCGCGGTTTTCCAATGTCGATATGCGGTCGTTGAGCGTGGTTTTCTGCCTGTCAAGGCTTAGAATGCGGTTTCGCAGCTCTTCGTTTTTCGTCTTGTATTCGTTCATCTGCTTTGAAGCCTCCGACGATTTGTTGGCAAGGTCCATACGGTCTTTTTGCCATTGCTGGCGAGCGGCTTCCTCCGCCTCCTGCTTGATTTGCTGCAGGAAGTCGGTGAGCGTTGATCCGATGAGGCTTCTCACATAGTTGGCTTGCGCGTCTTTGTCGATGCATTCGCGCACGTATTCCGGCAATGACGTGTTGAGCACAGAGGTTACCTTGTCGACCACTTCATCGCTTATGGCGTCTTCAACATCCTTCTGTGAGATTTTAGCCACTTCCGGGACTGGCGGAGGCAATGGCTTTTCGTTTTCTTTTTTGAACGGGTTGATGTAAGACGGCGAGTTTGTCTGCGAAGAGTTCTCGTTGCCCATATCTTCTTTGTCGGGAAAACCCAACATTGCTTTTAGGTTGTTTATGATTGACATATATTCAGTTATCTTCTGTTGTTGGTTTTACAATGATTCCTAATCCCGTCTTGCCGTTTATTCCGATTTGCAGCGGTCGGCTGAAACGCACGGAACGCAAATGGTCGGACTCGTAGACGGCAGGCATGCTGTCGAGATATTCAATGTCGCAGATGTCGCCGTTCTTGTCGTTTATGGTGAAATACCCGACGCCGAACGATGTGAGATTCTGAAAGAAATGCGTGCCCTGGCTTGGCTCTATGCGGTATCCCGGCAGTGCCGTTTCTGCAATCACGCGTGCGGCTGAGATGTGCGCCCATTTCACGGGGATGCCCAGTGCGGGGTCGCTTGAGCCCCATCGTCCGGGACCTATCAGAATATATCCCTTGTCGGCTTCTACGTATGACTTGTTGAGCTTCTCTATCTCGCATGCCACCATAGGGTTGTTGAACGAGGAGAAGTTCTGCGTCTTGACATACACCACGTCGGTGACACCGTCCATCATGCCGTGTCCGAGAGCGCTGGATGTCTTCATGATCAGCTGGCTGTCGGATGTATGCATGATTTTCTCATCGAGCATTTCTTTGCGGTCGACAATTGGACGTATTTGCAACCAATATACGTTGCCTTTTGTCTCTCCGTGCTTGTCGATGCATCCGGCAAATTCGATTTCCACCGGACGACGCATCTCTTTTTCTCCTTCGGAAAGCATGAAGTCTACAATCTCAGCAAGCGGGAATGCTTTGTGTTGCAGCACATTGGCGAATGTAACCACGCGGCGTCCGTTGCCGTACTCGCTGTCGCGAATCACTTGGTCGTAGGGGTCGAAAGTCGACACCATATAGCGCAATGAGCCATTTTTTGCCGCGTCCTGCACACGTATTTTCTTTATGTTGAACCCGTCGTCGACCTTGAATCCGCCTTCAACGTCTTTAAGGTCAAGGGCGTAGAGTTGGGTCTGTGTGTCGCGCAGAGCAAGGTCGAGAGTGCTTGTTTGCAGCACTTTGTCGGGATGTCTTGGCGAAAAACGCAGAGCCAGACCTCCGTCAACGATGTATTTACCGAGTCCTACGGCAATTTCTGCCACTCCGTCCTCTGGCATCTCGTCGTTGATGGGGTAATAGTTGAGCGAGCGGCCCACTCCTGCAAACGATGGGTAGTAGTATCCGTCGTGCTCCGCGCCAGCCACCTCTTGTATGATTATAGCCATCTTTTCTTGGTCGATAAGATTGCTTGTGGCGGTCATGTATGCTTTGCTGTCGGCATAGAACACTGACGCATAGACGCTTTTTATGGCGTCGCCGAGCAGATGCAGCATCTCCTCCTTGTTGTCGAGACGCGGCACCATATATGTGGAGTATATGCCGGCAAAGGGCTGATAATGCGAGTCTTCGAGAAGGCTTGAGCTGCGTATCGCCAACGGCTTGTCGATAACCTCAAACAAGGCAAGAAAGTCGTCTTTAAGCTGCGACGGCAGTTTTGCGTTTATGAAACAGCGCAGAATCTCCTCGTCGGGGGCGTCAGACAAGGCGATGGGATATAGGTTGTTTTCTTCCATGAATTGGTCGAAAATGTCGGTGCAGAGCACCACCGTTCGCGGAATTGACACTGTGACGCCGTCAAAATTGTCGCATATCGGATATTTCTTTATGATAGAGTCGATGAAAGCCAGGCCGCGTCCCTTGCCGCCAAGTGAGCCTTGGCCGATGCGGGCGAAATTGGAGTAGTAGTCGAAGCGGTTTTTCTTGAAAATGGCAACGACTCCTTTGTTCTTCATCCTGCGGTATTTCACAATCAAGTTGAAGAAGAATCTCTTTACCTCTGCCGCCTCGCTGATTTCGCGGAAACGATGGGCTTGAATGATTTCGGCGATGGGAAACATCGCGCGCGAATACAGCCACCGCGAGATGTCGTTGCGTGAGGCGTGGTACAACAGCGACTCGTCTGGAATTTTGAATAGGTTGTCCTGAAACTCTTTCAGGTCGGTTATGCGCATCACTTCCTCTCCGGTCTCGGGGTTGCGTATCACGAAATCACCGAATCCGAAATTGTCGGTGATGATGCGCCCAAGGTCGACAGGAAACTTCTTGGAATTCTTGTCGAGAAACGAGATGCCCATTTCTTTGGCGTAGACTGCATTCTCGGTCTCTGACGATTCCATAATGATGGGGACATAGGGGTCGATTTCCTTTATCTCTTTGGCAAGGCGGATGCCGGCGTGCTTGTCCTTCTCTCCGTCTCTGCTGAACGACACGTCGGTGATTACGCCGAGAATCTCGTTCTTGTACTTGTTGTACAAAGTCATCGCCTCCTCGTATGTGCGTGCTAAAATGACTTTTGGGCGTCCGCGCATACGGAGCATCTGCTCGTGCTCATTGAGTGCTTCGGTTGAGAAAATTAGCGATTGCTTCAGCAGAAACTTGTATAGGTGGGGCAACACTGATGAGTAGAAGCGCACGGAGTCTTCCACAAGCAGTATGGTTTGGATGCCAACTTCAAGAATGTCGTTGTCGCTGTTCATCTTGTCTTCCATCAATTTGATGATGGCAAGAAGCAGGTCGACGTTGCCGAGCCAGCTGAACACATAGTCGACGCCGGAGAAGTCTTCGTTGGCAAGACGCCGCGACACTTCGCGTGAGAATGGAGTCAATACGATAAACGGAATGTCGGGATAGCTTGACTTGATGTTTTTGGCTTCGCGGAATGTGAGTCCGATGTCGTTGCCAGGCATCGCGATGATTAAATCGAACGACTTGCTTCTTAAAAGATCGTGGGCGTCCTCGTAGCTGCTTGCCTGTGCCACGCGAGGGGGAGAACTCAGATTGAGCGATGTGTACTCAAAATACAGCTGCTCTTCGATGCGTCCGTCTTCCTCCATCATGAAGGCGTCGTAGGGCGAGGCGATGAGAAGCACGTTGTAGATGCGGCGCTGCATCAAATCTTGAAAAGCAGTGTCGCGTAAGTAGAGTTGACTAAGTTTAGCCTCGTTCATTCGTTCTCGTTTTTCTATTCTTGTACAAATTTACGGAAATCTGACGTATTATAAGAATATTTTGCCATGAATGTTTATAAAAATATGTCTGCTCTTAAATATATAATAATGTGTGTAAATAATTGGGACTTGTTTCTGTCGCAAAAGAAGGAAAACGGGG
>ULKN01019728.1_pt1 | contig 19887 bp, 13 predicted proteins | sample 1951171 | NCBI WGS metagenome assembly ULKN01 (sample SAMEA4835502, study PRJEB28245) | human gut metagenome | biome: gut microbiome; material: fecal sample | place: Denmark | collected 2008
GGGCTTGACAGCTTCATCACGACCAGGTTCGGCATGGGTTACATTATTGAATAAGGGTGCTGAATATGAAATTGTTTTTTGAATATCTCAGGCAGCGACGAAACGGCATAATTCTTTTTTTGCTGTTCACTCTCGTTTTCGCCTTGGTTTTTATCCTTTACAAAATATCATTTACAGCGGTTCTGTACCCTTTTCTTCTTTGCATAATAATCGGAATAATATTTTTTATATTTGATTTTCGTTCTGTGAAGAAAAAGCACGAAAAGCTTTGCGAAATCCGACAGCTCACCTCGGCAATGATAGACACTCTCCCTAAAATCGAGAGCATTGACGAAGCGGACTATCAAAAGCTTATCAGAAGTCTGACCGAGGAAATCTCGGATATCGAATACAAAAGCTCGATGAAATACCGTGATATGATCGATTATTACACCGTGTGGGCACATCAGATCAAGACACCGATTGCCTCCATGCACATTACGCTTCAAAACGAGGATACTCCCCTTTCACGTCGGCTCTCCTCGGAGCTTTTTCGCATTGAACAGTATGTTGAAATGGTGCTCGCCTTTCTTCGGCTTGATTCAACCTCAACAGATTACGTTTTTAAGGAGCATGATTTGGACGAAATTGTAAGGGAATCTATCAAACGCTTTTCAACAGAATTTATCGAAAGAAAAATCAAGCTTCAATATTCACCGTCCGACAAAAAAATAATAACAGACGAAAAGTGGCTTTCGTTTGTTATCGAACAGCTGCTTTCCAATGCACTCAAATACACCCGTGAGGGCAGCATTAAGATTTATTCGGACAAGCAATATCTTTGCATTGAGGACACGGGAATCGGCATTGCGCCCGAGGATTTACCGAGGATTTTTGAAAAGGGCTACACAGGCGGCAACGGCAGAATTAATTCAAAGGCAAGCGGTCTCGGGCTTTACCTTTGCAAGCGCATTTGCGACAACCTCGGAATCGGCATCATCGCCCGCTCTGAGATTGACAACGGCACGGTTATTCTGCTTGACCTTGAGCAGTATGAATTGAGAACAGAATAAACGAATTTTTTCGTAGGACGGCCTCGGTCGTCCTTTTTATTTTCTGCAGACTTTAGAGGACGTACACGCCCATACTGACTATGTCTAAGTTTCTTCTGCCTTGGGTCGATGTGGGCATCGACCACTACGAATTGTGCTCTAACCGTACCTCTGCGTAACATTACTTTTCTGCACTTATCGCAATGTGCGATGACCACATCGCACCTTGAAATTTACCGACCTTGAAATCTTCTGATGAATAATTGCTTTCCGCGCAAAAACTTCGCTACCCTAAAGGGGCACCCACGCTTAAATAAACATTTTCAAAAAAAGACTGCACCATAGTTCAAGTGAACCATGATACAGCCTCAATTATTGCTTATTGATTATTTGTGGTCTCTTTCTTTTCTTCCGCCTCTCGGGCCGCCTCTGCGGCGGTCGCCTGACGGACGTCTCGGAGCGTCGGAAATCTCGTTCTCGGGAACAAGACCCTCTACCTCGATAAGAGCCTCACGGCGTGAAAGATTGATTCTGCCCTGATCGTCAATCTCACGAACCTTAACGATAACCTCGTCGCCAACATTAACAACGTCTGTTACCTTGTCAACTCTCTTGACATCAAGATGGCTGATGTGAACAAGACCCTCTTTGCCCGGAGCAATCTCAACGAATGCGCCGAAGTCCATAATTCTTGTTACAACGCCCTTATAAATAGCACCGACCTCGGGGTCATTGGCGATAGTCTCAATCATGAAGATAGCACGCTTTGCGTTCTCAATATCCTGAGAGCATACAAATACGCTGCCGTCCTCCTCAACGTCAACCTTACAATCGCACTCTGCACAAATCTTCTGGATAACCTTACCCTGCTTACCGATAACCTCGGCGATCTTATCAACGGGAACCTTGGTTGAAAGCATCTTCGGAGCATACTTTGAAAGCTCTTTTCTCGGCTCAGGGATAACCGGAAGCATAATCTCGTCAAGGATGTAGCAACGAGCCTTGTATGTCTTCTCAAGAGCTTCCTTGATGATTTCCGGAGTAAGTCCGTGAACCTTGAGGTCCATCTGAATAGCTGTTATACCCTTCTTTGTACCTGCAACCTTGAAGTCCATGTCGCCGAAGAAGTCCTCAAGACCCTGAATATCAACCATTGTCATGAAGCGGTCGCCCTCGGTGACAAGTCCGCAGGAGATACCCGCAACGGGAGCCTTGATCGGAACACCGGCTGCCATAAGTGAAAGAGTTGAACCGCAGATTGAGCCCTGTGATGTTGAACCGTTTGAGGAAAGAACCTCGGAAACAACACGGATGCAGTACGGGAACTCCTCAACCGACGGAATAACCGGAAGAAGTGCTCTCTCTGCGAGTGCGCCGTGACCGATCTCACGACGTCCCGGTCCTCTGCTCGGACGAGTCTCGCCGACTGAGTATGACGGGAAATTGTAGTGGTGGATATATCTCTTTTCGGTCTCGTTGTCGATACCGTCGAGCATCTGAACATCGCTCATAGGTCCGAGCGTTGTAATTGAAAGACACTGTGTCTGACCGCGAGTGAACATACCTGAACCGTGAACACGGCTGAGGAGGTCAATCTCTGCGTTAAGCGGACGAATCTCGTCGATTCCACGGCCGTCAACACGCTTGCCCTCATCAAGAAGCCAGCGGCGAACGATGAACTTCTGGAGCTTATACATGCAATCGTCAATCTTTGCGATATCGTCGGGATAAACCTCGTCGAACTTCTCATGAACAGCGGCATAAATCGGACGAAGAGCCTCATCACGGATTCTCTTGTCGTCTGTATCAAGAGCAACCTTAACGTCGTCGATAGCGAACTCCTTGATAGCCTCAAACATCTCGGGAGACGGATCGTTTGACGGGAAGTCAATCTTCTCTTTGCCGACCTCGGCACGAATACCCTCGATGAACTTAACGATTTCCTGGTTAACCTTGTGAGCGTACATGATTCCGTCAAACATATCCTCATTGGATACCTCGTTTGCGCCTGCCTCGATCATAGCAACAAGATCCTTGGTAGAAGCAACCGTAACGGCCATCTGAGAAACCTTTCTCTGCTCCTCGGTCGGGTTGATTACATACTCACCGTCAATAAGGCCTACGGAAACGCCTGAAATCGGACCGTCCCATGGAATAGCCGAAATCGAAATAGCAACCGAAACACCGATCATAGCGGTAATCTCGGGCGAGCAATCGGGGTCAACGGACATAACCGTTGCAACAACGCCTACATCGTTACGCATATCCTTCGGGAAAAGCGGACGAATCGGACGGTCGATAACACGGGAAGCAAGTGTTGCCTTCTCGGAAGCCTTGCCCTCACGGCGCTGGAAAGAGCCGGGAATACGACCGACGGAATAAAGCTTCTCCTCAAAATCAACCGAAAGAGGGAAGAAATCAACGCCCTCTCTGGGCTTGTCTGCCATTGTGGCTGTGCAAAGAACCTCTGTCTCGCCGTAACGGATAAGACATGAACCGCCTGCAAGCTGAGCCATTTTACCGGTCTCAACTACGAGCGGACGTCCTGCAAGTGTTGTTTCAAATTTTCTGAAATCCTTGAAAAACATTTTCAATACCTCTCTGTAAAATTTTATTTCTACGTCGGGCAAGGATTTAGCAATAAATCCGCAGTTTGAGCTTCAAGCTGTCGATTCACTGCTAAAACCGATAAGCTGCCCGGCAAATAGATACTTTTTTAAAATCGACGCAGAGGCAGACAGTAAAAGAATGCTGTCTGCCTCATAATGCCGAAATTATTTACGAATACCAAGTCTTGCGATGATAGCACGATATCTCTCGATATCAACTTTCTGCAAATATGCAAGAAGGTTACGTCTGTGACCAACCATCTTAAGAAGACCTCTTCTTGAGTGATGATCCTTCTTGTGAGTTTTAAGATGCTCTGTAAGGTCGTTGATTCTCTTTGTAAGAACAGCGATCTGAACCTCCGGTGAACCTGTGTCACCCTCGTGAAGAGCATACTCGGCCATGATAGCCTGCTTCTCTGCCTGTGTCATAATTTTCACCTCATTAAATTATTATTTTGCGCCGACCTCCCAGGTTACGGCAGGTGAACACCGCATTGCGGTAAAACCCGTAATCCGAGAAAGCGGAAACACAACGTTAGTATTATACCACCCAAAACCGTGTTTGTAAAGTGTTTTATAAAAAAATATGCGGAATAGCGATTTTTATATTTACGCTGTCTCCCCTGCCGCCTTTTTCTTGAGTATCTCGACCAGTTCATATGTCGTTCTGCAATCGTCGAGTGCACGGTGAGATGTGCCGCTTATTCTGAAATATTCCTTCAAAAACGATAACTTATGGCTTCTCAGCTCGGGAAGAACTTCTTTCGAAAAAAGCAATGAATCGAGCGTTCTGTTGCACGGCTTCTCGCCGAAAAGCAAAGCCGAATTCCATGAAATAAAGCGCATATCAAAGCCGATATTGTGGCCGACGATCGGCATATCACCGACAAAGTCAAACAACCCGCAAAGCACGGTTGAAATATCCTCGGCATTTTCGAGCATGGCGTTGCTTATACCGGTCAAGCCGAAAACAAACGGGCTTATTTCCTTGTCGGTATGAATCAGCCGTGAGAACTCGTCCGTAACGATATCGTCCTCAACTCTAACGGCGGAAATTTCAATAATATCATCCGTTTTGCAGTTCAAACCCGTTGTTTCAATATCGACAACGACGAAATCATGTGTATTCAAAAAGTTTTGTGCAACCTTCATTTTCTTCATCCTAACCGAGAAATTCGGTTATAATAATACCATATTTTTATTTTCATTTCAACTCTTTACTTATAATTTCAATTATGTTAGAATACCTCTATCGGAGGTAATAAAAAATGTTTTTCAGAAAAAAAGACAAAACGCCAAAAAACTATAGAATAGATGAGCTTAATTTCCTGAGCGATGAAGCAAAGGAAGCCTTCAGAATTCTTGAAATCACCGAGACCTCTCAGCTTATCGGCAAAGAGGGCGACAATTTCTATCTCGACTACTGCGTCGAGAGCGGCGACGTTGCCGACAAGGTTATTCTCTATGAAATGAGAACAGCGGTTTACTTTGCCAACACGCCGAAGCCGGATGAGAAGAAACTCCGTTGGTGGTACTGGAAAGACAACAACACAGAAAATGAGGACATTATCGGAAATGACAACATCTAACAGCAAATACACTTCAACCAAAATCGCCTGTTATACAGGATATTTTGTTCAGGCGATCATCAACAATCTTGCATCCCTTTTCTATGTAATTTTTCAGGACGAATTCGGGCTGGACTATTCACAAATAAGCTGGCTTATACTTATCAACTTTGTATCGCAGATTTTTATTGACTTTGCTTCCGTAAAAGTCATCGAAAAAGTCGGATATCGTGTATCTATCGTTTTCGCTCACGTTTTTGCGGCGGCAGGACTTATCCTCCTGGGAATTCTGCCGAGAGCATTCGGCAATCACTATGTCGGACTCATCATTCCGATAATTATTTACGCAATCGGCTCGGGTCTTATTGAGGTTCTCATCAGTCCGATAATCGAGGGCTTACCGCTCGGCAACAAATCGGGCGAAATGGCATTTCTCCATTCATTCTATTGTTGGGGTCAGGCTTCGGTCGTGCTGATTACGACGTTTGCAATCAAATTTATCGGCACGGGAAATTGGATATACATGCCGATCATATGGGCGATTATTCCGATAATCAACTTGTTCGCTTTCATGAGGGTCCCTATCGTTCCGCCTGTTCCCGAGGGCGAGAGCGAAATGAAAATCCCCGAGCTTTTCAGAGAGCCTACCTTTATAATCTGTGCATTGCTCATGCTCTGTGCCGGTGCAAGCGAAATTGCGATGGCGCAATGGGCATCCGCCTTTGCCGAAAAAAGTCTCGGTGTCAGCAAATTTACAGGTGACCTGCTCGGTCCGTGCCTGTTTGCCGTTCTGATGGGTTCCGGCAGAGTTCTTTACGGCTCGTTCGGTGACAGGCTCAATCTTCGCCGAGTTCTGAGCCTTTGTGCAGGTCTTTGCATAATCAGCTACCTTATGACCTCGCTTGTTCCGATTCCGATTGTTTCACTCATCGGCTGCGGGCTTTGCGGTCTTTCCGCTTCTACGATGTGGCCGGGAATTTTCAGCCTTGCGGCAAAGGCCTTCCCGAAGGGCGGCACGGCAATGTTCGCCATGCTTGCAATGTTCGGCGATTTCGGCTGCGCATTCGGCCCGTGGATAACCGGAATTCTCTCCGATGCGGCTCAGGCAAGCCCGTCAATCACAATGGATCCTTTAAAGTTCGGTCTTATCTTCTGTATCGCCTTTCCGATTCTTATGATAACTCTTTTGAACTTCACAAAATCAATGAAGAAAGTAAAATAAACAAAAAGGTTTGGATGTATTAAATGTACATTCAAACCTTTTTTGCAGACACGGCACGTTGAACTATTCGCCGTGCCGTGGTTTTTATTTGATTTCGCTGAAATCGGTAATCAGTCCGACCGAATATCTGAGAATATTCAATGCGTCGTTTGAATTGATTATCTTATCTTCGTTAACATCCGCACGCTTAGCGGCAGCGTCCTGAAGCTGAATAATATTGACCGAATGTTGCAAAACGCGCAATGCGTCGACTGAATTGATAACTCCGTCGGCATTAACATCGCCGAGTTCTGCGTTAACCTCCTGAACAATAGCAAATCTGCCGAGATGATCCGTTGTGAACGTTGCATAGCCGCCGCCAACCGATCTGGCAAGGGTGGTAATGCTTTTGCCGTCCGCACCAATGCTACAAACATAGAAATAAGGGCTAAAGTTTTCAGGAACAGGAATGCTTACAGTCACAGAACCGTTAGGCTGAACCTTAACGCCGTTCTTCTTAACAGAAACATCATACATCTTTGCTTCTACTTTGCCGAACTTATCGTTGAGGAGCTTAAGTGAATTCATATCGCTGACCTCGTTTGCCTCAAGCTTGACGTTCTTGTCAAACTGATCATTGAACTCAATTTCAATACCCGTTTTTTCGTCGGTAATTATTTTATCCCTCTCTGAATAAGCGTCGAGAAGCTTTTCATAATAATCCTCATTGTCCGGCATTTCCCAAGTCCAAACCGAACCGTCTTTTCTTGTGAAGATTACGTTTGAATAGTAACACTCTGTAAAATCAACAACATTTGTCATGATTTTTACAGGCTTTTCCCCTTCTCTCATTCCCCAGCAAAGTGAATAGCCATAATTGTATATCGAGGTATACAAATTGTTATTCTTATCAAGATAGAATCTGTCGCTGAGTTTTTTAACGTTCGTCAGCAACGGAGTTCCAAGCTCGTATTTACCGTTATTACGAGTTAAATCTCTGATTGAGTACAGTCTTCCGTCTTTATCAAGGAAGTCGTATCCTTCATTGCTGAACTGAACGATATCATCTGCAACTTTATCGCTTACACCGTCTGATCTAAGCTCCCAAAGGGTCTGATCTTCATCAATATAATAATAGCTTGACAAATATGATAATACATCTGTTGCAAACTTATCGGCACATATCATTTTCGGATCATTTCCTATGCCGAAATAATAATTGATACCTGTACCAACTTGATATGTTGTACAATCTTTTTTATTGTAGATGCATTGACCGTAACTTCCGGTTTTTACAATGGATCTTACATCTGAAGAAATATAAACATTTTTAAATGTGTCAAAATCCTCGTTATTCAAAGAAGTATCATAGCAACGATAAAGCTCGTTATCCTTTGTCAGGAAGAACATACCGTTAATATCCGTAACATCTGTTGCAATAAGCTTGAAATCATTAAGCTCCCAACAGTTACCGTTTTTGTCAAGAGCAAGACCTGAACCGGAATAGTCATCAAATGTGGTAATCTTTGCAAAGTCCGTACCGATTTTTTTAGGAACGCCCGATTCACCCACAATAGTCCAAAGATTGCCGTCCTCTGTAAGATAATACGTGCCGTAATAGTAGTTTCTCGCCGGATAGAATGTGCTCATCAAAACCTTTGAATCGAATCTAACTCTCCGGTTGCCAATATAAAAGCTGCCGTCGGCATTATATGAATATTTTGAAAGCAGCTCGGGAATGTTATCTGTTTTTTCACCCATCGGCTCATCGGCAGATTTAACAGTTACCTTGAAGTTCTTCGATATACCTGCGCAGGATACATTTATAGTTACCACTCCCGCTTTACCTGTGCAAATCATATCTTTATACTCGCCTTTGATAACTTTAGCAATTTCAGGATTTGAGGATGAATAATGTATATCATCCCTGTAATTATCCATAGTAAATCTGCTATAAACATTAATATTTCTCTTTGCGTATTCAAGCATTTCTACGCTGCGATAGTCCTGCAATGCAAAAACATCTTTTGCCGGAGCATTGCAGCCGTAACCTTCGATTTTTGCATACGGTCCTGCATATTCAAGACCTGATACATCGCCTACACTGTTAAGACTTATATATCCGTCATAAGACTCCATTTCATCAACGGATATAATTCCATCGCCATTTGAATCAACACCGTTATCAATAAGCGATTCAAAGAGAATCGGGTCGCTGAAATTAATATACTGCTCATCACTGTTCGAAATGCAGATTGTTACAGTAGTGGAATATTCTCCGATTTTAATTGTAACAGTCTGTGCACCAGACTTATTTGCTCTGTAGTCGCTTGCGGAATAACTTGTTACCTTCTCCCAATCCGAATTACTATTCTTCCTACAGACTTCAATAGCAGATGAGAGCGGGGTTCCAATGTTAATAATAGGATTTTTAAACTTAATTTTTATCTTTTCTGCAATCGTATATGTAACGCAGTTTTCCTCTGCCCACATCTGTGCATACGAGCCCTCGGAGCAGATAACCTTGTCAATATAATTGCATTCTCCTATATATTCGACGCTATCGGGAATCTCCACTATACCTTCCGTAACCGCATCCCTGCAAATATACTTCGTGCCGTCCTTTATCTTTTCGCCGCTTCCCAGCAGCAAAAGATAATTTCCTATATATATGCTGTTATTTTCCCAGTTGCTGTGGTCATAATAGAATGCTGTGTCATAAAAGTCCGATTTGTTAAGCACCATTCCGTCGGCAATTTCAAAGCTCTTTGCCTGGCGGAAAGAATTAAAACTTGGCACATCGCCTGTGAAGCCCTCTTCAATTACAATATGTTCAACCCAATAGACACTGTTGATTATATCAAAGTTCAAAGGCATTCCGTCAACATTTTTGCTGCTCGGCCTAAATGTAATTGTCTTGGAATCGGTATCCTCGATAACATCGCAGTATTCGTCGCTCTTGACCGACGGAAAAACTCTCTCGGAATTATATTCCACGACCTTTGTCACCTTAAAGCCGTATCCGGTGTCGGAATTATCACTTGTTAACGTAATTGAAAAATCACTGTCATTAAAACTCAACGTTCTTCCTGCAAGCTCTCTTCCGGTAAACCGGCCGATAGTTCCCAGGTTAGAACTGGTTACTTCAATAATATCAAATACATTTTCCACTTCCGTATCATCAGAAAAGGTAACTGACATTGCCTTTGTTCCCTTTTTTCCGTTATAGACCCATGTTTCCGACATATTATAAGCATACGGGTGCTCCGATTCCGGCAAATTCTGAGCCGCAAAAGCTGACATCGGCAAAATTGACATGATCATGAGCACCGCCAGAACCAATGAAATAAGTTTCTTTTCCATTTGTTTTTCCTCCTTAATGTAAGTTGTTTATATACTCCGTTTTCTCCTTATCAAGCTCGATATTCGGCTTCTCCTCTATCTTCCATGCAAGAGGATCCGTTTCGTCAAGAGTTTGACGGATCATAATCGGAATTTCCTTGATTGCCCTCACGCACACCTCCCTGCTGCGAACGTCTCCGTTTTCTTCGGATTTTTCAATCGACTCCTTGAGAAGATTGTAATAATCCGTATATTCAAAAGCGTTAAATTTAGCCACGCTGACAGCCTTTTTCTTAAGCTCGATCATGCTGTCGTATTTTCCGTAAGCCTCGGCGACTCTCGCCTGTGCATCATAAGCCATTGCAACGTTTTTATTATGTGAAAGAATGTTGTACGCCGCCCTTGAGATGTCTTGTGCCGTCGTTGAATTCTTGAGAATTTCAATCTGAATTTCCGTGTTCTTATCGTACATCTTGTAGGACTGCTCCGAATAGCCGAATGTGTAAAGACAAAGCGCAACGCAGAAATACATGCAAACAAGAGCCTTGACCGCCGAGAAGAAGCAGAATGTACGCTTCCACGGCTTTTTGATAACAATTTCCTTTTTCTTATCGAAGCTCATCGCCGTAATGAGAATAAAGAAAATCACAAGATATTGCAAGTCGAAATCCAACATACAGTGCATGGAAATTGCCGCAATTACAAATTTATATGTAGCAGGCGTTCTTTTTGAAATAAGATTCTTTATTACGGACGCAATAAAAAGCACACCCGGAATTATGCCCGTATCAACAAAAATCTGAAGGAAATCATTGTGAATATACCTGACGATATATCGTCCCGTCTGGAACTCCGACTGATAATAATAATATCCGAGATAGCCAAGACCAAACGGCTTTTTTACTATCACCGGCAAGGCATCCTTATAGTAAAGCAGTCTGCCCAAAAAGCTGCTCTGTGCCAATGAGGTTGAAAGGAATCTTGTTGCAACGCCCGTTTTTCCTGATATCAATGCCGCCGCAACGACAATGCCGAGAATCACAAGAAATGACGGTATCGCATATTTTCTTGTTTCTTTTTTATAGATGCATATCGCTGCCACAAACAAAACCGTCAGCACAAACACCGTTCGGCTGCCGCTGAGAAAAATTCCTGCAATAAGAGCGATTAGGGCAGCAATGTTGATTACGCTCAGCTTTCTGTTAAGAAGCAGAATTATTATTCCGACAAGCAAAAAAATCGCAAATGCATTTGCATACTGGAACAATCCCGTCATTCTGCCACCGTTATAGAAATAATACCTGAACGTGTACCACGGCTTGAGTGCAAGGGATATAACTGTCATTATCGCCCCGGAATACGGAATGCTGTCAAGGAACCCCGATTTCTTTTCGTCATCATACTGGCTGACTATCAGATAAAACGGAACGATAGGCATAAATTTAAGAATTCCGAAGAAAGCCTCGTAGCTGTCTATCGCCCAAAAGCATGACAATATGTAGCCCAGAACTATAACAAGTAGGGTTATCGACGTAAGATTTATCGGTAAAACAAGCTTGCGGTTTTTATAATACTTTGCGATAAGAACCGCAGTAAAAATCACCGAGCACAAACACCCGAGCCAGTCGAAATAAAGACCCACCAAAAACGGTGAAACAAGCATAAACCAATCAACAAACGATAATTCGGAAAAGTTGATGTCATTTTTTAATTTCAGATTCAATTTTTTCTCCATTTGCGGTCCTCTTTTATAACAAAAAGCACATCAACATCCGCCGAGGGATATTAATGTGCCTGTTTTTTATGCATTTTCCTTTTTCCCTTGACCAATTTACATTTTACCACCTAATTTTCGGTTTGTCTATATAAATAATAAATATTAATCAAATCTTAAGATTTCACGGTAAATGCTTTTTCGGTCAATTAAAATCTTTTTTTCAGTGCCTTTCCGAGAGCAATCGAAACGGCCGAACCGATGACTGTTCCGGCGATCCATTCAATAACAGCATTAACCGTTATAAGTGCCGAAATAACAGCGATCACACTGTTTCCGAAGCTCTGAATATATTCGGTATTGTAAAAGAGGAGAAGCAAAGCTCCGACAAAAAGAACAGTATTTATAAGTCCGCCGCAAAATGAAGTAACGACAGTTCCGACATTGGCATGATTCCTGCTGCTGAAGGCTTTATATATAAGTCCGCAGAAAAGGCCCATAAGTATTCTCGGAACAAAACACATTATTGCGGTATAGAACGGGTTGATTCCGAAAAGAGTTGTACCGAAAGCGTCCATACCGAAGCACTGGATAAAGCTCGTTGCGCCGAACATAAGTCCGAGAACCGCACCAACGGACGGGCCGCCGATTATCGCACCGATAACAACGGGAATTGTGAGAAACGTTATGGAAACAACTCCGACTTTAAGATAACCGAGCGGTGTAAATGCCATAACAAAAATCAATGCCGTAAGCACTGCCGCCAATGAGAGCTTGTAGATTTTTTCCTTGTTCTTAACTGCCATGATTCTTTCTCCAATCAATAATTATTTCTTTTTTATTTTTGCAAAAATTGCATTTTTTATAACCTTAACCGCACCGATAAAATCCCTGCGGCAGAATATGAGGTCAACACCGCAGGTTGCCGCCAAAACAGCAATTCCGACAACGCATGCGTAGAGCACCCAGCCGAGATAGCTTTTTGTTCCGAAAGACGGTATAAAATGCACAACCGCCGCCGAAACAGCAACTGTCAAAATTGAGACCGCCATTCGCTTAAAGAAGAACTTTACACTCCTGTTCAAAATGTTTTTTGAAAGATAGAACACATACTGAACAGTTCTGAATGTCATTGCAACAAGTGTACCGACCGCCACGCCGACAATTCCGTAAAAATAGACAAGAATTGCGGAAACGGCTATGTTTATTCCGGCCTCGGCAAATGCACCGTTGCGTGTCTGCTTGTAATGTCCGGCCGCATAGACAACACTGTGATACGGAATTCTTATCGAATACATCGCATTCGCAAGCACGAGAATATAGCCGAAAAGAGGTCTTATATAATCTGCATCCGTAACGCCCTTCATATAAACGTTCATAAATGGCACAATCAAAAGTCCGGCACAGGTAAACAGCACCGTTACAAGATTGAATGAAACGAACTCGTAAAGATTAAACTTTCTGTTGAGATTTTCGTATTCCTTCTTGGCAATCATGTCGCCGAGAGCCGCCTCGACGCCTGCCGAAAGACTGGACGCAACCTTCATTATACCGTTGACAACGGAATAATACACCGTGTAAACAGAAACCTCGGCGAGGGCAAGCGACGATGAAATCTTTGAGAAAATCGTCAGAATTACAACGTCGGTATTAAGGTTTACGAAATATGCTATGTGGTGTCCCAGACCGTCCCAACGCTGGGCAACGGCTTCGTTATCGGGCTTAGCATTATGGTCAATGTTGTATTTTTTCTTGACATAAACATTCAAAGCGAGCGGACGCAAAACATAAATCAGCGACGTTGCAAGCTTCAAAATCTGAATTGATGCGCCGAGCTTTATGAAAATCACGACCATTATCGCATTGAGCGTGATTGTTCCGATGTGCAAAAACGAGGTGACATATCGCCTTTGATCCGCCTGAACAAGTACGGTATATGTCATGCCGAAATAATATTGTGCGAAGGTGCTTATTCCTATTATTATAACCAAGGACGCAGTGAAAAGCCACCCGAAATTTTTGTTAACGAGTACGGGGAAAACAGCCGCCAGCACTACCATATATCCAATGAAAATATAGGCTATCTTACGGAAGAAATTTTCTGTCGCTTTTAATATGCTGCTCATTGCCGCATTGTTTTTTTCGGCAAGCGGCTTATAAAGTGCCGCTCGGATAACTCCGCCTACTCCGGCCTCAACAAGGGCAATATAGCTTAGGAACTGCGATATTGAAGAGGTCAGCGCATTGACCTCGGAGCCGTATGTTCCGATAATCAATCTCGGCACGATAAAGCCGCAGATTACCGTCACAAACTCCAGCAAAAGTGATGCCGCAGAATTCAGCAATGCTTTTTTACTCCGCAAATACGCCGTCTCCCCTCTTAATATTTTTTATAGATTCAATCCGCTTTTTATCGGATATTCGTTGTCTTTTTCCGTTATGCTGCCGTCACCGTCGGTGTCCGCAGCCTTTTTGAAATGTACGTCAAAGCTCATCATGCCTGCCGCAGCGGCATTGATGAGAACAGCGTCGCAACCGTCGGCCGCACCGTCACCGTTGACATCGCCTTTAATAATAATCGTATATCTGTTAACGAGCACGCCGTCGGCAGTGTAAAGCAAAATCTGTCCGCCCGTGCATACTTTGTCATATTTAAAATAGCCTCCGTTTGTCGCTTCAAGGTAGAGATTAAGATTTGCGGCTCTCTGCGGAAGTCCGGTTACATATCCGTCGGCTACCGAAACCGTCTGCGACTCAGTCGAGATAAGCTCGGGTACCTCCTTTTCGGGTAAATCTTTATAAGTAAGACTGACTGCTCCCGTACCCGTGAGAACTGAGCCTACATAAACCCTGTTTTTGTAAATCGTCATATCAGCCGCCTGGCAGTTTGAGCAGGGCGAACCGCCGAGCTGCTTCCACTCGCCGCCGTCAAGATAAAGAATCTGGCTGTCCTCGCCGGATGCAATAAGCGAAGCGCAAACCGTTCCGTTCTCGGAAATATCCATTGAAGCCTCAAGAATATTTGTTATCGTCGTCGGCACTTCATATTGAGTGACCTTTGAATCGCCGTCAACCTTGACTATTATCGGTTTGCTGCCCGAGGCTGCGGCAATCATCCAATATTCGCCGTTATATCCGATGCTTCTGTGAAGATTGGACGAAACAAGCGGATTGGGAATCTGAATATTCTCCCACTGTCCCGTGGTCAGGTTATATCTCTTGACCTGCGTATACTGCTTTCCTCCGCCGAAGGAAAAATTGCAATAGGTCACATAAATATAATTGTCGACCGTGCTGAGACTCGGATTTGCAAAATAATCGGCGGTCAGCGACGAATTGACATTTGTCACGCCGTTCGAAGTGATTTTCTTTATGCTCAGCTTTGTGCCGTCAACTGTCCATGCGCAGTAGAACCCCGAATCGCCCATAAAAAGCTGCAAATCGTTCGGATAGCTGACCGAGTTATCCGTGTAAACGGTCTGCCACGAGCTGCCCGTATACTTTGCAAGAACGGGTCTGCCGCTTGAATTGAGGTAGAGAACGTACGGAACATCGTTATAAACCTTAAGCGTCATGCTGTTAACATTTGAGAAAGACGAACCGAGTGCGGTCCAGGATGCTCCGTCGTACTTAAGCACCTTGTTCACAAAGTTCCAGTCCTCACGACCCATTATACATGAATAGACATTGCCCATACTGTCGGTATCAACTTTAATTCCGGTTGCCTCCATTGCAATGCTGTTTGAAATACCGTTCCACAATCCGAGCGAAGAATAATCCGGAAACTCAACATGAAAACTGATTTGAGATGAATCATTGTTATACTTTACGTCCGAAATAACTATACCACTGTTCTTACCGTTGGAATAGAACATCGTTCCGTCAGTAAGCGATGCCTCAAAATCCGCAACACCGAAACTTGTCCTGTTACTGTTCGGATCAAGAGCAGATTTGAATAAATCACCTGCGCTCGCCGTCGTACTTGTCTCACCGGGACGGTAAACATAGAGATAATCGTCGCCCCAAGCATTCGTCTGATTAACAACAGACTTGTTGACCCTGTAAATCAGCAATCCGGACGACGGAATTTTCGTTTCGAATCCGAGATTTGAAAAATTCGTCGTTATCTTCTTTCTGTATTCGAGCATGAAGCTCTCGCTCGCCGACATCGGCGTTTTGATCTCATAAAGTATCGTGTCGGAGTCGGGATCGCTTACCGGATCAAGCGTATATGTTCCGCTCCGGGTGATCTGCTGCATCGGTATCCAGCCAAGCTTGTATCGCTGGTAGGAAAGCGGATACTGCATAAAAAAGCTGTTGCTTGCCATTATGTCCCAAACACCGACGGGGGTTCCGTCCGTTCCGCTTCGGCGATAGAGATCCGGCAAACCGACACTGTGTAAAAATTCGTGCGTAATAACGCCCTGGCAAGCCGCTACGGTGCCGATAACGCTGTATGAATCAATAAAATTATAGTTTCCGAACTGATATTTATTCTTTATCTTTGTCGAAACGTCCGTAACACTCTTGTGCGGCCACATAAAATCAGAGCCGCTCGGGCACTTGCCCTGGATAATAACGGTAAGATTATCAACAACGCCGGAATATTTATTATCAAGCCTATCCTCGGGCATCTTTATCTTTCCCGAGTTCAAAGCGGCAACAATCTCCTGAATAACACTGTTATCATTACTGTTGTCGTGCGAAGCCGCCAGGGTGAGGGGTGTAATCGTATCTCCTTCAAGCTGAGGGAAAATATTATTGACATTCAGCTTTCCTCTTGAAATTTCGGTGATATATTTTTTGAACGAAAAATCAATATCCGAGCCGGCATACATTTTTGATGTATCGTTATAATACATCATTATCTTCTGCGAGTTCTCGGAAATCTCCGTGGTTGTGTCCTCGGGAAATTTGACAAAAACGACCAAGTTTGCCATGGTCTCAACCGAGTTTGTTTGTGCCGATGTCGGGAATGATACGGACGCTATTATTAAAATAACCGAAAGTAACACGCCTGCAAATGAACGAACATTTTTCATAACATCACCATCCTGACGTCTTTTTACAATTATATCATTAAATTCCTGTTTTGTCATTAGATAATTAAGACAAAAGCCGCTTTCGGAAAAGAATTATTCTGCGTCCTATTCCAAAAAGCGGCCTTAAAATATCAAAATTTCTTAATTATTGCCAATATGCACTGTTCTTATTTAATCGGTTCAAAATCCGCCGCACCGTGCTTGCAAAGCGGACAGATGAAATCCTCGGGAAGCTCGTCGCCCTCATAGATATATCCGCAAACCTTGCAAACAAAGCCTTTTTTGCCTTCCGTCTGCGGCCTTGGTTTAACATTCTTCTGATAATATGTGTATGTCATAGTCTCGACATCTGAAATTACTCTCGCCTCCGTTACCGAACAGATGAACATTCCGTGAGTGTCAAGGTCAACATACTGCTCAACCTTTAAGGACATGAACGAGTTGATATACCTCGGCAGAAAGGCGAGTCCGTTATCCGAACGCAGCGGCTCACTGCCCTCAAATTTATCAACATTTCTGCCGCTTCTGAATCCGAAATTTTCAAACACGGAAAACGGAGCGTCGACAGAAAGGCAGTTTATATTCATCTTGCCCGTCTGCTTGATGACGTGGTGAGAATAGTTGTCCTTATTGATTGTAACAGCAATTCTGTTCGGAGAATTTGTGACCTGCGATACGGTGTTGACAATGAGTCCGTTGTCCTTTTTACCGTCATTTGACGTTACAACATAAAGTCCGTATCCGATATTGAAAAGAGCCGTGAGGTCATTTTTGTTTGCCGTTTCGCCGTCCTGAGCAATATAGTCGCGGCAAAGCTCCTTTGAAAGTTCATCAAGCTCAGCCGTCGAAGCTGCGTTCAATGCCGAACGGATATGAACAACAGGCTCAACAAAGTTGATGTTCTTCGACTTCTCGAACATGCCCTTCATAATCTTAGCCGCAAGCGGCGCCCATGTGCCGTTCTCAATGAAAGCGACAGTTCTGTTCTTATATTCCCTCTCTGTCAGCGACTCGATAAATGTGCGCATAAACGGAAAAATATCTGCGTTATACGTCGTTGTTGCAAGTACAAGCTTACCGTAACGGAAAGCGTCCTCAACAGCCTCCGCCATATCGCAACGTGCAAGGTCATTAACAACAACCTTCGGGCAGCCGTTTGCCCTGAGCTTGTCGGCAAGGATTTCAACCGCCTTTTTTGTATTGCCGTAAACGGAGGTATACGCAATCACAATGCCCTCACTCTCTACCGCATATGACGACCAAGTGTTGTAAAGGCCGAGATAATAGCCGAGATTTTCCGTCAGAATCGGACCGTGGAGCGGACAGATTTTTTCAATATCAAGTTTTGACGCTTTCTGTAAAAGCTTCTGCACCTGAACGCCGTACTTTCCGACAATGCCGAAATAGTAGCGTCTTGCCTCGCACGCCCAGTCCTCATCAGCGTCGAGTGCTCCGAATTTGCCGAAGCCGTCGGCAGAGAAAAGCACCTTGTCATATGAATCGTAGGTAACCATAACCTCCGGCCAATGAACCATGGGAGCGGCCACAAAATTGAGTGTGTGCTTGCCGAGTTCAAGTGTTGAGCCCTCGGAAATAACGATCTGTCTCTCGCCGAGTTCATCGCCGAAGAACTGACCCATCATTGCAAAGGCCTTTGCAGAAGCAACGACTTTAACCTCGGGATAAGCCGCAACGAAGCTCATGACATTTGCCGAATGATCAGGCTCCATATGCTGAACGATGAGATAATCCGGCTTTCTGCCGTCAAGTACATCGGCAAGATTATCGAGCCATTCATGACGAAAACGTGCGTCAACCGTATCCATAACGGCAATTTTATCATCAACAATAACATAAGAATTATATGCCATTCCGTTTTCAACAACGTACTGACCCTCAAAAAGGTCGATATCATGGTCATTAACACCAATGTATTTAATGTCCTTTGTAATATTCATAGCTGAAACTCCCTTCGCTTTTTGCATAGTCATAATTAGTATTAACCGAAATCAAGGCATTACTGCACAAACAATTAACCTAAGCATTGCCGGTCAAGTAACGTAACATCTTTCCTGATTCTCTAACAATAAATAATAGTAATCATTACTGTTATTATTATACATAAAATTCTTCTTTTGTCAACACCTAAAAAGAAAAAAATGCAGCAAAAGTCAAAATTTTCACAGGTATTTGAACGTTTCCGTAATCCCATTAAATCCTTTATAATAATCACACAAAAAATTACATAATTTGCATTTCACTATACAGCAAAGGGCATCGCCCTTCGTGACGAGGTTCAGAAGAACGAATCACAGAGAACGATGCCCGCATCATGTCGAAATAATTTTCGCAGCATATGTGAAAAATCTATTCTCAACTTTTTAAGCCGTGCTATCCTATATCAGCCGAGTATTGACGTGATGAAATCAAAAAGCTGGCTGAGTGCCTGCTGAATAGCATGTGCCGCATCAGGGGAAATAGCTCCGATCGCCTGAATAAGTGCATTGATGCGATCAGAAATCAATGCGATAATAGCCATCATAAACATTCATCTCCTATAAAAGATTAACGGTCATCCGTCAGCTTCATTTTAGTCCCATAAGCATTATTTGTCAAGAAAATAAAAAATTGATAAATCTTTGCGAGCCTAAAGTTCACCATAAAATAAAAAATACGCAATCAAGTTTTCGCTTGACTGCGTAAATTGTTTTTATTTGCGTTTTTTGCCGAAGAAGCCTTTCTTCTCATCGCCGGTCGGTGTCGAGCCGCCCATCAGCGAATTGAATTTAAGCAAAGCTTCACGCTGTTCGGAATTGAGCTTGGTCGGAATATCGACAATGATTCTGACGAGCTGGTCTCCCCTCGCCTTGCTGCGGATATTCTGAATACCCTTACCCTTGAGTCTGAATACAGAACCGGGCTGCGTGCCCTCAGGGATATCATATTTAACCTTGCCGTCCAGCGTCGGAACCATGAGCGTATCTCCCAGTGTTGCCTGAACGAGGTTGACATGGACCTCGCACCAAACGTCAAAGCCGTCACGTTCAAAGAACGGATGCGGTCTTACGTTGACAACAACATGAAGATCGCCTGCCGGGCCGCCGTTGACACCCTTATTGCCCTCACCGCGGACATTGAGAATCTGACGGTCATCAATTCCTGCCGGAATATTCACCTCAAGCGTACTCTGCTTTGTGATGCGACCTCTGCCACGGCACTTCGAACACGGAGTTTCGATTATTCTGCCCTTGCCGCCGCACTTTGAGCAAGCTCGCTGAGTTTGAATAACGCCGAAAGGCGTTCTCTGCTGAGCCGTAACCTGACCCGTACCGTGACATTCGGGGCAAGTTTTAGGCGATGTGCCTGCCGCCGCTCCGCTG
>ULKN01017552.1_pt1 | contig 17861 bp, 10 predicted proteins | sample 1951171 | NCBI WGS metagenome assembly ULKN01 (sample SAMEA4835502, study PRJEB28245) | human gut metagenome | biome: gut microbiome; material: fecal sample | place: Denmark | collected 2008
ATGAAGATATACAACGTGCACCGCCCTTGCCCATTCTGTGGCAACACCCACGACTTCAAATACATGATTGATGGTGAAGAATGGTCTATCCCATTGCATCCGGGCTTGTATGGCATCCTGCATCAAACCAACCATGATACTGGAGTCAGAGTACCTACCATGTTGATGAACGGCAAGGCGAAACTGACGAGAAAGTGCCCAAACTGCGAACGATTGGTCAACGAGGGGCACGACAAGACTTACGGCACGGATATCCACATCGGTATCGTGGGTGCTCGTTCTTCCGGCAAGTCTTATATGTTGTATAGCGGCTTGGAGATGCTCTCCCAACACTTCGGAGACGACTTCGAACAGACCGACTCTGATAGCAATAACAAGCTAGCGGATGTAACGAAGCGTATCCACAATGGTGATGGTATTCAGACCGCCGTGAAGAATCGCTACAAGGCTATCCAATTCAAGCTGAAACGCAAGTGGCGTCCTGTGCCATACCATCTGTTCTTCTACGATGTGGCAGGTGAGAAGTTCAACGCCAGCACCAACAAGTCGCAGGCAGCCCTTGAGTTCTACAACAAGGTGAAGACCGTAGTCTTCATCATCGACCCGACGATGACGGACATCGACAAGGTAGTACCTTCCGATGCGTTCACCGAATGGTTTAAGAAACACGGCAACCAGAGCGAGAAGTATGATACGGAGGGAACACTATCCGAGCTGAAGAACATCCTGACCCAACAGGTAGGTCGCAAGACCAAGGACATCGACATCATCATCACCTGCACCAAGAAAGACTTAGGATACTTGGAGAACTCCAATTATACCTACGACTTGGACGAGAACATGATCAAGAAGTTCATCAGCGAGGAATTGGGCTTGGCAAACGTCATCAACTCCGTCTCCGACTTCAAGTCGGTCAGCTATGCCGCCGTCAGTGCCACCGCCGAAGACAGAAGTGCATTGGAGGAACTCTTCTTGAATATCCTCAAGCAGAGAGGCATCAAGATGGATTAAGCCTCAGCCTCATATAGAGACTGGCAGGAAGAAAGCAGAAGTGAAATGTTAAATTCAATACAGATTTAATATTTTTATTGCTTTTTTCTTGCCAGTCTTTTTTTATTGCCTTAATTTTGCATTCCGAACAGAGAAAAAAGATAGTAAAAGCATGGCAAAGATATTGATTGTAGAAGACGACTTGGCTTTTGGAACGATGATTCAGGCATGGCTCAAAAAGAAAGGATTCGAGGTGGAGAAAGCCACTTCGGTCAAGGCTGCGTTAGACTTACTCGAAGAGGACAACAAGCGCGACCTCATCCTATCCGACCTTCGCCTTCCCGACCACGATGGACTGACTCTCTTGAAATGGACTCAAAAGCACAATCTGTCGATTCCGTTCATTGTCATGACAAGCTATGCCGAGGTACAGAATGCCGTCTTAGCCATGAAGTCGGGAGCCACCGACTACATCGCCAAGCCATTTCCACCCGATATGCTGTTGGATAAGATACAAGAGGCTATCCATTCCAATAGCAGAGGAACGTCCATAGGCAATTCTTCCTCCATCCCAGCCTCTTCCCAAACGGCAAAGAATCAAGCAGAGACCGCAGCTAAGGTTAAAGAGAATAACGTCCCGAAGTACATCGAAGGTAAGAGCGAGGCTTCCAAGCGTCTCTACGATTTCGTATCGTTGGTGGCACCGACACCGATGTCGGTCTTGATTCTTGGAGCCAGCGGAACGGGCAAGGAATACGTGGCACATCGCATCCATGAACTGAGCCAACGTGCCAAGAAACCTTTCTTCGCCCTCGACTGCGGAGCCATTCCTAAGGACGTGGCTGCCTCCGAGTTTTTCGGTTATGTCAAGGGAGCCTTTACGGGAGCCGAACAGGATAAGAAAGGAGCTTTTGAGATGGCGAATGGCGGCACACTCTTCCTAGATGAGATGGGAAACCTGAACTATGAGGTGCAAGTGCAACTGCTCCGTGCCTTGCAGGAGCGAAAGATTCGTCCATTGGGCAGTACTAAGGAGATAGACATCGACATCCGACTGGTTTGCGCCACCAATGAAAATCTAGCACAACGAGTTGCCGAGGGCAAGTTCCGTGAAGACTTGTATCATCGTATCAACGAGTTTACCATCTACATGCCGGAGTTGAAAAAACGTGGCAGTGACCTCTTCCTCTTTGCCGACCTCTTCGTGAAGCAAGCCAACCAGGAGTTGGGCAAGAATGTAGAAGGTTTCGACAAGAAGGCATCAGAGATGATTGCCTTCTACAACTGGCCAGGCAACCTGCGTGAGCTCAACAATGTGATGAAGCGAGCCACCTTGTTGGCAAGAGGCAGCCATATCGGCGTAGCGGAGCTAGAGCAAAGCATAGTTCTTACCCAACCTATCGGCCCTCTCCCCCTCCACGACGAACAAACGGAACTTCAGCGAATAGAGAACGCCCTCAAGGCTGCAGGTGGCAACAAGAGCAAGGCCGCCCTCCTCCTCGCCATCGACCGCAAGACATTATATAATAAGATGAAAAAGTATGGCATCCAATAAAGGATATTAGTATATTTATACATCAAAAAGAGCAGTGTGGATATGCCATGAGGAAGCATATCCACACTTTTTTGTGGAATTTTTCCACAGTTCTTCCACACTTTCCACAACTCCACATTTTTGGTATCAGCGTCCATCACGGCTGATATTCAAACACTTAGCGATTATTAGCACATTTTGGCACAGCGATTGTGATATAAGATAGTGAGCACGCAAACGAGCAACAATGCTCAAAGCAAGCTCACTAAGAGTTAAACATTATATTCACAAATTTAAAACATAGAAGATTATGAAGAAGTTAGTATTCGCAGCTATCGCAGCAATGGTTATGGTATCAGTAAGCAATGTTTTCGCCAGCAACAAGATGGCAAGTGTTTCAAACGCAACTCCTGTTGACACAGTAGCTCCAGCAGACACTACAGTATCTACAGACACTGTCGCTCCAGCAGAGCAAACAACCGACACTACCGTTGAGGAGAAGACCGCAGACCTCGCCGCTCTCATCAACGTTTCTGCTGACACAACATCAACCGATTCTACTCAAAAGGATTCATCAGCTACAGGTTCATACCTTGCAGCATTGTAACATCACCTTCAAAAAACAGTAATAATTACACGTCGCTTTCAATCGAAAAGGGGATATGTCATTCAATCATGGCATATCCCCCTTTCCGTTTTTCCCTTTTTACATTTGGCAATTACTCTATTTGAAACAAATCGTCCATCGTCACCTCACTCTGAATGTTTTGCCAAGCTGCATTATGTTCCACTCCATAAGATGTAACCATGGTCAGATGAATAGTCTTTCGAGTACCCGTCACTTGCTTGAATAACTCACGGCGCTTGATAAGCCACATAGCGTAATTGGAAGAGATGACGTATGGTTGATTGACAAACTTCATCTCACATAGATTGATGGTTTTGTCACCTCTGTCGATAATAAGATCTATCTGTGCGCCAGCCAGTTGGTCGTTTTCAATGTCCGTTGCGCCTCGGTAAGACCATGTGCAAACATTCGACAAGATGCCACTTATGCCCAGCTTCTTCTTAATCTGAGGGATATGATGTAAACAAACTTGCTCGAAAGCATAACCTTCCCAACTTGATATATCCATTTGTCGATGGCTCCAGTAATGCTCATCCTCTCCATGATAGTTTCTCACAAACCGCAGATAGAAGAGAGAGTATAAATCGGTAAACTGATACATAAAATTTCTATCCGTCTTGCCAAATGCCGAATACTTTCGGACGAAATCACAATTGCACAAGTCGGAAAGCACAGTAGATACATAGCCAGAATCATCCACCTTTAGTTCCGCAAGCAGTTCTGGGCGAGTCATTCCCTTCATCTTCTTAGCCAATGTCTCGACCACTTTTCTATACAAGGTGGATTCTTTGAAAAGCGACTTGAAGAGAAAACCATACTCGCTCCTCAAGGGGGCATTGGATGCGAAGAAGAGATGGTCGATATTCTGCGCCACGCTCAGCGAACGCTGCATCATATCGAGATAATAAGGTGTACCACCCATCGCCATATATAGCTCTACTATCTGAAAGCGTTCCAACTGAAAGCCCCTTGCCATCAAGAACTCCTCTACCTCTGCAAGATTGAATGGACGGAGATAGATAGAACGAGTCACTCGATTGTGCAAGCCTCCCTTGTTGCCCAAGAGCGTATTAGTCATCCAGGTAGTGGCAGAGCCACAAACAATGAGTTTCAGATTATCTTGCTTGGATGCCCACTCATTCCAAAAGAGTTCGAAAGCCTTGAGAAAACGAGAGTTATGCGTATCAAGCCAAGGCATCTCATCGATAAAAATCACGATGTGTTTCTTGTCTTTCAAGGTCTCTAGGTATTGGCGCAACATAAAAAAGGCTTCCATCCAATCCTTTGGCACTTTTTGTGTTGTCTTGGAGTAGGTTTCCAACTGATGGGTGAAGTTCACAAGTTGTTCCTTGCGAGTGCCCTCATAGATACCCGTCATATAGAAATCATACTGTTCATCAAAGAATTTGTCGATAAGATACGTCTTACCGATGCGCCTTCTTCCATAAACGGCCACGAATTCCGCCCTTGAAGAATCGACAATCTCTTGCAGCAATGCTATTTCTTTCTGCCGCCCAATGATTTTGTTTACTTTTCCCATACTCTATCCATGCTTGATTTACGACTGCAAATATACTATCATTTCTTGAAATAAGCAAAGAAAACATCGAGAACTTACTACGCTAACCCTATTTTTTTACCTGTTAGCGTAGTAGGTTCTCGATGTTTCTTCTCCATCGGAGGGCATCTTGCAGCTATCCGCAGGCATAATAGACGGCAAGGTTTGGTCACTATAGACGACAGGGCTTAGTCGTAATAGACGACAAGACTCAATCGTCTATTACGACCCAATTTATGGGTGATAACACGAATGCTCTTTCCTCTCGATTATGGCAGAGACTATCATTGGCAGACATCAAGAGAAGTACTTTTGGAAAAGCATCTGCGCTTTTTTATTCATGTTTTTCTTCTGTGCTTGTCATCTCAATGCACAGGAACAAATACTTGTATTATCTGGCAGACAAAGCCTCTACTTCTTTTGACAAGAATGAAATCGTTCAATCCACCAAGGGAACGTATATTCTGCAAGAACTTAATGGCGGTATCTTCTGGTTCCAAATTTGTGAATACACCTCCACCAAGTTGGTGCTGAAGAATAAGCTAGGGCAGACATTGACCTTTAAGAAACAATAAAAACAACCATTAGCTATCACGCTCATCTTCAAAATGAGCGAGATAGCTTTTCTTATATAAAGGAAATCGCTATGATTTCCTCATTTTTTAGGCTAAGACTTTGGTGGATACACTTATTTTTGGTAATTTTACAACCCAAAACAAGTAAGACTCGCAACATGCAGAAGAATCATTTCCCTTTCAAGGTAGCAGCAGGCTATTGCGCCGTCGCCGCCGTACTCATCCTCGCCATCAACCTCGTGTATAGCAACACGAAGTCGATACTCGCTATCAACCAGGCATCCCGTGAATACATCCAGAAGCGTGATGCCGCCGACAGCACCATGTCGGCACTGCTCAAGGAAGAGCAAGCCAACCTGCACCAACTCTCCGCAGCACTCGAAGGGAAAGGCGACAAGAACTACCTCCGTGAAAAGGTGAATAGCCTCAACAATGGCAAGGACTCCATCGTGGTTCACCCCAAGACCCAGCAGACCCACAAAGCCGAGAACACGACCGTGGAGGTAGTGAAGACACGCAAGGGATTCTTCCGCCGCCTCGCCGATGCCTTCAAGAAGGAACACGCAGAGACGCTCAGCGTCAAGAGGGACAGCAACAACGCCATCATCGACTCCATCACCACACCGGTGAACGTGGCGGAGAACGTAGCCGACATCCTCGAACAAATCGACCGAAAGGAAAAGTCCTCCTCCAAGAACCACTCGCAAGCCATATCCAAGGAGATGGAAAACCTGCAGATGGTAAATGCCCAACTGGCCCTGCGCTCCGCCCAACAACTCAACGAGGTTCACCAAAGGGAACGTGACTCCATGCAACAAGCCATCAACAAGGCGATGGAAGCTCGCCAATACCTTCTGTGGCAGATAGGTTTGCTGGCCGTTGTCGCCATCATCGCCGCCATCATCCTGCTTTGGTACATCTGGCGAGATACCCAAAAGGAGCGCATCTACAGAGAGAACCTGGAGAATGCCAACGAGGAGATACGCCGCATCATGCAACAGCGTGAGCATCTCCTCCTCACCATCACCCACGACATCAAGGCTCCTGCCGCCTCCATCTCTGGCTTCATCGACTTGATGAAAGACTACGTAAACGATGCCCGTGGAGCGGAATGTCTCGTCAACATCAAGCGTTCCGCACACCATCTGTCACACCTCGTCGCAGCACTACTCGACTACCATCAACTAGAGAATGGACTCATGAAAGTTCATTCCACCGACTTCTCGCCTAAGGAACTGGTGGATGAGAGCGTAGAAGGGATGAGAGTACAAGCGGAAACTAAAGGATTAAAGATTTCGTATGAAATAAAAGAATTCGAGGAGCTAGAAGGAGAAAAAAGAAAATCAAACAAAGAGGAGAAGCAAAAAGAGACTGAAGGAAGAAACGCAAAGGGTACAAATGTACTCTTTTTCGCCGATGCTTTCCGCATTCGTCAGATACTCGACAACCTCATCAGCAATGCCATCAAATATACCGACAAAGGTAGCATCATGGTCAGCATGTCCATCCGACAAAAGCGAAATGCTTACAATATCATAGAAAACAAGAATGCTTATCTGCTCACCTTGGACGTAACCGACACGGGCAAAGGTATGACCACAGAGGAAAGGCAAAAGGTATTCCAAGCCTTCACCCGGCTGAAGAACGCCCAAGGCATAGAAGGCACTGGCTTGGGACTTTCGATTACCCACGAATTGGCAACTCTCCTGAGAGGCGAGATTCACGTCAAGTCGGAAGTGGGGAAAGGCTCCACCTTCACCGCCACGATTCCTATCGAGCTAGCCACTATAAAAGAAGTCGAGAAAAAGGATAAACCAGCTGAAAAGCAAGAAGTAGCGGCTACTAGAAGCGACAAAGAAACCTCCAAGAGCCAAAAGCTTCTCATCCTTGACGACGACAAGTTGCAACTCCAACTGCTCCAAGAGATGCTTCGCCGATTGGCGGGCGACTCTTGGCAAGTCTTCGCCTGCAACCACGTGACCGATGCCCTCACCCTTTTGCACAACGAGCAACCTGCCATCATGCTGATGGACATCGAGATGCCTGAGATGAGCGGCAAGGACTTGATCAAGCACATCAACCACAACAACATGAAAGTAATTGCCATGACCGCCCACGATACTAGCATCAAGGAGGAATTGCACGAGGCAGGTTTCGACGATTGCCTCTTTAAGCCATTCAGCCAGGAGAGTCTTCAAGCGGTGCTTCACCTAGCTTCAGAAAAAATGTCCCGAGGTTTTTCTAAAAATGTCCCGAGGTTTTTGGAAAAAAATCCCGAGGTTTTTGAAAACACGTCGGGAGACAGTTCTGACGACATCGCTAGCCGACCTATCCCTCCTCGCCTAAAACCTCTCCTCGCTTTCGCCGGCGATGACGAAGAGGCTGCGCAGGAGATTATCACGACGATGAAGCAAGAGCTGCAAGGACATCTTCATCAATTGCAAGAAGTTCTCCTACAAATCCAAATCCCGATAGAATCGCAGTCATCAATAGATTCATCTCTTTCCGAAGCCATCGCCAAGACCGCCCACAAGCTCCTCCCCATCGCCTCGATGATGCAGATGGACTGTCTGCCACAGCTCACCGCCCTATCGCCAGAGCATATCCAAGAGCAAGAGGCACAAAAAATCCGAGAATACGTGCAAGCCGCCATCAACGACCTGCAACATATCCTCGGAGAGATATTGTCAGTATGAATTAAGAGAGACTATTGAATGATGAGAGTTGCTATTGATAAGCCTCAGCAGTACTGAGAGTGCTGATAAATTCGGTCTGTGAATAGGTGTTGCCCCATCCATCAATAGCCTCCACTCTCACCTTCGCTTGAGGGTTATGCAAATGATAAATAAACTCATGAGCACTTGTTGGCGAATAGTTTTGCGGATTGCGGTTGAGCGTACCGAGCATATAGCCACCAGCCCAAGCGTCTGGTTTATATGCACGATAGGTCATCTCACCCATGTATTTGTCATCCTCATAAATACTCACATGCCACGTTGGGTCATAGTTCCAAATGTTGGCAACCACATAGTCGGATGTAAGGGCATAGTCAAAGCTACCATACTCACCGCCAAAAGAGCTGTCGCCACGATGCAAACGAATCTGGTAACTCTTGTCAAAGCGAGTTGACTTATAATAGTTATCCACAAATTCATTGCCATTGATTTCATAGACCTCATAACCATTTGGGGTTCCATCAGCACAGATGACACCATGCCACCAGGCGCCACAAGCTGCACCCGTAATGCGCTCCTCCACCTGGATAGGAGAGGTAATCTGATAATTCTGATTATAATGAGTATGACCGCACATCAACTTGACATGGTCATAACCCTTCAACAAGCTCAGAATTTCCTCACGGTTCTGAGCATTGCTCTCACGGACAGGAATATGATAATAGAGGATGATGAGCCGATCCTTAGGTACATACTGTAAGTCTTGTCTCATCCACTCTACTTGCTCGTCTGTGAACCCAGCCACATAGTCATCCGTATTGCTGAAGATGATGTTGTCCAAACAGATGAAATGCACCTTACCACGATTGAACGAGTAGTTGAGTGGTCCAAACTGTGCCGTGTAACTCTTCGTAGTACGAGGTTTGGAAGTATCCGTCTGAGGATCCTTGTCATGATTTCCGATACAAGCAAACATCGGCATGGTGGTAGAGTTGAGAAGCGTATTCATCGCTTTCATATGCTCCATCTTATTATTGACAATGTCGCCCAAGCAAATACCATATACAGGCAATGAGAGTGTGGCTAGCGTTGCCTTTACATCAGGCAATGTCTCCTCTGTGAAGCGAGTGATTTCGGTATTGTTGGTCACTTGTGGATCCGCTATCGCCAACAAATAGAAATGATTCTCATTGTCGGCAAGTTTCTCCAATTTGAAATTATACTCCTCCTTATCAGCTTTCAAAGTCTGATAGAACTGATTGCTTTTCGCCTTGTAGCCCGAAGGGATGGAATAGTTGACAAACTCAGCCTGGGCATTGCGCTTCATCTGATAAAATCCCCTCGCATCGGTAGAGACACATTGAAATCCATCCGAAACGACAATACCGCTCAGCGGATTGCCTTCCTTGTCGCTTACCACACCATAGAGGTCATTGTCTGCATCTGGCTTAGGAACCACAGGAGTTACCGATGGAGAAGGATTTCCACCTCCATCACCGATGCCATCGGAACTGCTGCTACAAGCGATATTGAGAAGGGAGAGTGCCATCACAAGCACTGCCCCCATCATACTTAACATTCTTTGCTTCATATCACTTTCCCTCAGATATTACGATGTTGTCCATGCAGAAGCGCATATTGCCTTCCGTACTAAACTGAATCTTGGTCTCGCTGTTGACACCATCCACGGTGAAGCTCACATCCTCCCAAGTTCCACCAGTCTTAGTACCTGCGTTCTTATAAGTATAGGTAGCTATCGAAGGAGTACCGCCATTCAACACCATAATGGTTAGGCGTCCACCGCTCTCATTATTATATTGTGCCACACGGCAAGTGACCTTGACACTAGAGACACCTTCGGAAAGGGTACCCAAGGCTGGGGTAATCAAGCGCCCAATGACACTGGCAGTACCCATCTTCACATATCCAGGATGCTCATATATCTTAGCACCTCCCCAGCCAGAGAAGCCTCTCAATTGGCGATAAGACTCCGACATCGTGAGAATCAAGTCGTTGCTACCATCAGTAGTTGCCTTACATGCAGCTACAGGTTGTGAAGGGTCAATAACTTTACCACCATCACCTGCCATAAACGCCCCTTGGACACCAGCCTTGTTGGCTACTACATCGCCACCCCAAAGCATGAGGTCGAAATGCTGTTCAAGAATTACCTTTGACAAGACCGAGGTTTGAGTCACTACAGTATTAGCTGTAGGCTCATCGGTCTCTATCTTGATGACCAATGGTCCTGAAGTGACAGGAGTACCTGATAGCGGAAGCAACAAGGTTCCCTCAGAGGCATCCAAAGTAAAGTGCTTGCTAGAAGCCACAATACCATCGGCACCTGCACCACTCAAGGTAGCACTGACGCTCAGTTCTTCACCCTTATAACCATAAGCGTATGGAATCTCTATGTTTACCTGATCAATTTCTTGACCAGCCTGCAAAGAACCAGACACTTTCGCCTGACCAAGAGTAAGAGGAGCACCTTCTGCTTGAGAACAAGACACAGGTAAGTCCTTGCCTGCCGCATGAAGCACGAACTCTGCCTCACGGGCATTGCTGATGTTGCGAGCTGCCGTCACGATGACTTTCTCACGAGTCGTACCATCCCCCTTGCCCTGCGTAACGCTGAAGGTCAACCAATCGCAGTCGGACGTTATGTTCCAGTCGCCATTGGTACACACTGTAAACTCCTTGGAATCTTGAGCATACGTAAAGTTCAAGTTGTCATCACTTCTCAAGACGAAGGAGTCGGCATCGTCTGAGCATGAAGTGAATATACTTCCCAGTGCCACCATGGCAACCAGGATGATATTGAATATTCTAGTTTTCATTATTGTTCCCATCCGTAGTTCTGTTTTAAATTAGGATTCTTCACGAGTGCAGCCTTTGGTATTGGATGCAAATACTTACGATCTGTCCAACTGTTCTCATTGGTGATATAGAGTCTTCCATCCTTGAATGTATAGTAGTTCGACTTGCTCAAGTCAACGAGGAAAACGCCCGAAGGAGTGGAACTTGGTTTCTTATCTACCACCTCCAAGTCTTTCACACCATCGCCATTGGTATCATAAGCCACATCCTTGCTTCCGATATAGATACTATTCCATGGCTTCATCAACATATCACCCTCTGCCCATCGCATCAAGTCATCATAACGGAGTCCACCACCCTCGAAGAAGAGTTCGATGGCACGCTCACGGCGTATTTCCAAGAGCCACTTGTCGGTCACCTTATTATTATAATAACTAATCATGTAAGGGTCTGCGGTGGCAGGAGCCTTTCCATTGACACCAGCACGCTCACGGATAGGACGAATCGTCTTGTCCCATACATTCTCATCCATCTCGCCCAACTCTGCCTTAGCCTCAGCCTCATTGAGGAGTATCTCAGCATAGCGGAAGATAGGAATGGCATTGCTGCATCGACTGGTCTGCTCATAATAAGTGTCGTCCATATTGAACTTGATGACTTGATAGCCCGTCATCGTCACTGACCAAGTGGCATTGTAACGACTAGGTGTACCATTCATATTCTTGATATAAGTTGGAGTGATGACACTCTGCTGAAGACGATAGTCACGATTGGTACAGTTCTCCGCAAAAGTTTTCTTGTCATAGTCGGTTGCATCCGTGAAACGGCTTCCATCCAAGTTGAGGTAAGTATTGACGAAATCCTGAGTTGGTGACCAACGTCGTGTATCGTTACCTGCAGAATTGAACTTCTGGGTTACATTGTGAGTAGATTGCAAGTCGGCACTGTATTCTCTAGCCATGATAATCTCTGTAGTATTTGGCTTTTCCGACTGGAACAGACTACGATAGTCTGTAGCAGGTTTGCCTGTATTCACCAAACTGTATTCGCCAGAGTTCATCAGCTCCTCGGAAGCATCCACACAAGCTTGCAAGTACTTACGTGCTCCATCAGTCTCCTGCCAAGGTTGATTGGTAGAAGGATTGACGGCATGATACTTACGATAAGTTCCCTCAAAGAGACAGATGCGCGACTTCAAGGCGAGTGCTGCATAGCGAGATACCAATTCGTCCTTACCGCCACGGATGTACTTGCAAGCATAGTTGATGTCTTGCAATACACTGTCCATGATGACCTCACGACTGTCACGTTCCTTGTAGAGTTGGATGCTATCGCCAGCATCTATCGGTTCGCTATACCAAGGCAGATTGCCATAGGTCTTCACCTTGTCAAAATAGAAATAAGCTCTCCAAAACTTAGCCACACCACGATAATGGTTGAGAGTAGCAACATCGGTGGTAGCCGCAGCCTTGTCGATATTCTTCAAGAAATAGTTGCAACGATAGAGGTTGGTCCATGCGCTATACGTCCAACCCGACATCTTGTCGGCATTGAAATCTGGCATCAGCAACGAGCTAGTCGTGCTAGTGGCAAGATAGTCGCAAGTACCGCTACCACTATTCGTCAAGTCCTCTGCGCTAGGAATCATATCTACATAAAGTCCGTTGGCATAGAGTGCCAACTCGCTCTCGTTGGCAAAGAACTTGCCCGCATCCAACTTATTGGAAGGTTCCTCGTCTAGGAAGTCACTGCAAGAAGCCAGTGTCACGGCAGCCAATGCAAGACCATATATTATCTTTTTCATAAACTTTTCGTATTTATCTTATTATAATGCTATTATCATGCTTAGAATGTCACATTGAGACCAAAGGAAATGGACTTCATCATTGGATAGCTATATCCATCGCCAGCACTTCCCACTGGGTTCCATCCATCAGGGTCGCCTGCACCGATCACCTCTGGGTCGAAGTTCTTGGCGTGCTTATGGAGAGGAGTGAAGGTTAGGAGGTTCTCACCTGATACATAGAGCATCAACTTCTCGATACCTATCTTGCTGGTCAACACCTTAGGGAAGGTATAGTTGACTGTCACATTTTTCAAGCGGAGATAAGCTGCACTCTGCAGATACCTGTCGTTGGCTTGTGCCAAAGGACCCTTGGTAACCTCAGCGATATAAGATCGGAAGCGAGGCCAGTAAGCATTAGGATTGGTGATGTTGCCATCCTCGTCCACACCAGCTTGGTTGCTGGCATTATGCCAAGGCAAGTCGTAACCATAGGCACGTCCATACTGTCCCCAAAAGAGTGAAGACTCCTTGGCAGGATACCAGTCACGCTTGCCTACGCCTTGCCAGAACATAGAGAACCCTATACCATTCCAGTCGGCTCCGAAACTGAAGCTATAGCAATAACGTGGAGTGGTGTTACCTATCTTCTTCAAGTCACCATGGTTTTCCAAGGTGTTGTTGCCGTTGTCGATAGCCTTACTGCCGTCCAAGTCCTTGAATTTCACGTCACCAGCCTCCCAAACGGTACCACCACCATTGTAGTTGGTAAACCAACTTTGAGAAGGCGAGTTGGCTACATCTTCCTTGCTTTGGAAGAAGCCATCCACACAGAAGCCCCAGATCTCGCCGAGTTCCATACCTTTATAATACTTAGTAGAATAGATAGTAGGCAAGGTGTTGGTGGTGGCTGTATATTTGGTAATCTTGCTGTGATTATCCCACAAGGCGCCCTTCACATAATAGTGGAATGGCTTGCCTGCAAGATTGAATCCATCCTTCCAACCGATGCTCAATTCCCATCCATCAGTACGCATATCTGCATTGTTGCCCTTTGGAGCACTGTTGCCATAAACGGCAGGCAATTCATCACCGACCACATACATATCGGTGGTGTTCTTGCGGTAGATGTCGAAACAAAGATTGAAACGGTTCTTAAACATATCCAAGTCGATACCGAAATCGTACGTGGTCACCTTCTCCCAAGTCAAACTCTTTGGCACTGGTGTTGGCGCATTGGTGTAAGTGAGGAAATTACCATTCTGCACGACACTACTCTTGCTAACCGACATCGTGGATAAATACTGATAAGGACTCACCAAGCCATTGCCAGCCTCACCCAAAGAGAAGCGGAACTTCAAGTTGTCGAGGAACTTATCACGCAATCCTTGCATCCAAGGTTCTTCTGAGACTCTCCAACCTACGGAACCAGATGGGAAGAATCCCCATTGTTGGTTGCTAGGGAACTTGGAACTGCCATCATATCGACCACTCACCTCGGCGAGGTAACGTCCCTTGAAATCATAGTTCAAACGATAGAAATAGCCGAGGAAAGCCCACTGGTTGCTACCATTGTCCTGAATGTAGTAACTATCACCATTGATTAAGTTGAAGTTTGGCTTGTCCTTCACCAACAATCCTTGGCGCATGATGCGAGTAGTCTTGTAGTCATTATCTTCCAAGTTCCATCCACCCATTGCCTTGAGATGGTGAGCCTCTCCCAACTTCGGGGTATAAGTCAAGGTAGCATTGGCTGCCTTATACTCTGTATCATAATAACGATACTCCAAATAACTGAAGTTCTGGTGATCGACTGTAGCAGTAGGAGATATGTAACCAGTGTAGATGTTACCTACTTGGTCACGATAATTGTGTGTATAACTATAGGTGAAGTCTGCCTTTGCCTGCAATACATCCTTAATGATGTCGGCAGTGACAGTGGTTGTGTTCTTGAAAGTCAACTTCTTCAACTCTCTATAAGAGGTTCCCTCGTACATACCTGCATATCCTGTATATACAGCAGCTTCGGTCCAAGTACCATCGAGGTTGCGAAGCGTAGCCACAGGGAAGCCCTGGGTTTCATACTGGCGTTGAATAGGTATCAAGGTTGACATATCTGTAGAACTGTATGGATACATCACGGCAGGCTCATGATAGGTGCGACGCCAAAACTCGGAGTTATTGGAAAGTTTGAGCCATTTGTTCAACTGCAAGCTACCAACAGCCTTCAAGTTCCAACGCTTGAACTTCTCGTCACCTATCTTATATACACCATCGTTCTGATAGTAAGCTCCAGAGAGGAGATAAGAGGCTTTCTTGGTTCCACCACTGATACTGAGACTATGCTGGGTAGCGAAAGAGTTATCTTTGTAAGTCTCACCAAACCAGTCGGTATTGCCAAAGTAATCATAGTATCCCGCTGAGTTGACACGTATCTTCTCCAAGGTAGGATCAGCATCACGACGCTGAAGTTCAGAGTACCAGTCATCCCAACTCACGATAAACTTATTGAAACGGTTGTTGATGGTACTAGGTTCCTTTCCCTTGTAATTGACATACGCATTGTAGAAATCCGTAGTCCACTGCAAACCATTGGTCACCATCTCCGGCTTTACGGTACGCTGAAGAATGGAGACATTGGCACTATACTTGATAGTAGGTCTTCCAGCTTTCGCCTTCTTGGTTGTGACGAGGATGACACCGAATGCACCACGAGCACCATATACCGCTGTAGAGGAAGCATCCTTCAATACTGAGATATTCTCCACATCCTCCGGATTGACTGCATTCAAATCACCTTCTACACCATCCACCAACACCAAGGCGGAGCCACCTGCACCGATGGAAGTAACACTGCCACGTATCTTGATATTACCTGTTCTGACAGGCTTACCATCTACCATCGAAATCGTCAAGCCTGGCACCTCACCTTGCAAGGAGCGCACTACGTTCGGATTACTTCTGTTCTCCAGCACATCGCCAGACACACTGGAAATCGCACCGATGATGTCACGTCTCTTCTGTACACCATAACCGACTACCACCAACTCATCTAGCGACTTGACATCTTGCTGCATGGTGATATTGAGCGTCTTTCCGTTGTAATATACGTCTTGCTCCTTATAACCAAGATAAGAAATATGCAAAGCTTCTCCTTTTTTCACTTCTAGGGTAAAGCGACCATTCTCATCCGTGGTGACACCTTGCTTGGTGGTCTTGTCCATCACCGTTACACCAATGAGCGGTTCGCCTTTCTCGTCTTTGATTGTACCTGTTAATGTGGACTCTGAATCAGCATAAGCAGAAAGACTGCCCGCTACCATCAAAGTCGTCAGTAACAACTTAGACATTCTGTTGTTGTTTTTCTGTTTCATATTACTCTAACAATTTATATATGAATCTTATCCTGATTACAACTGGTAAGTCTGGGTATATTTCTCACCGAAATGATTGGTGAACTCGATGGTTATATTCTTGGTACCCTTAGATGGCTTGAAACGGAACAAGTGACCGGTCAATCTATCATCACTCACCTTCTTACCCAATCTATGCTGCTGATAGATGTAGTGGTCATCAATGTCGGCAAACTGCCCCATGTCACCTTTGAACACGCCATCCTCGTAATATTGTACTTTGCAACTTGGGTCGTAATCCCAAACATTGGCTACAACCATACCCACCTGCGTACGGAACTGTCCAGGAAGATAGGCGAAGAACTGCTGATTGAAGCTACCCTTGGTAGGCTTGAAATGCCACTTCACGTCATCACCCTTGACATCTACGACAAGATAACCATTAGGAGCACCACATACACTCAAGTCGCCAGCCCACCAAGCTCCACAGGCTGCGCCGATGTTGTGCTGAAAGAAATGAGGGTTGACCACAATGTTCTGGAAGAAATGAGTATGACCGCAAAAGAAGTGTACCTTGTAATCCTTCAGAAGCTTTGCCACTTCCTTGGCGCCCTTGAAATTGCCAGAATTATTATACTTATTCCAGCCTGCGGCGTGCATGTTCAAGAAGATGGTCGTTCCCTTTGGCACATAACTCAAATCCTTCTCCAACCACGCCAATTGTGCATCAGTCACAGACTCCAGATATTTCTTGTCTCCTACATAGTTGATATTCTTCATCGTGATGACATGAACCTTGCCCATATTAAAGGAATAGTCGGTAGGACCAAAATACTGGTTGTAGAAATGCTCGGCATAAACTGGAGCACCGATGCGCATATTGTGCAAATCCTGGTATTTCTTGTCGAAGTCATGATTGCCAATGGTCTGGAACATGGTGAGACCCAAGTTTTGAACAGACTGCTCATATTCCTTATACAAAGGCATATTGTCGAAGACCAAGTCGCCGAGTGTCATGCCGATAACCTCACGAGTCTTCTTCAGAGAGTCGGTGACATGGCGCAAGTCCTTCACCGTCTCATTGCGCCAACGATTCATCTCGTCCTCATTCAATACCTGAGGGTCAGAGATGGTGACATAAGTAAAGTTGTTGGCGATATTCTTGCGGCGAGCAAGCACAAACTTGTTGTCGCCACTCTTGACTGCCTCACGCATGGGGATATAAAAAGCAGCCAATCCCTTCTTCTGAGGCAATTCATAATCTGCTGGTGTTGAGATACTGACAAACTTACTGAAGAGAGTATCTGAAGAAAGTGTCCATTTACCATCTTTGTCTGTAGTAGTGAAGTTGATGCCATCATTGACTACTACACGTTCAATACCTTTTCCTTGCTTGTTGACAACACGGCCTGAAACCTGAAAACGAGTCTGCTGTGCGAAGCAAGACATACTTGCAAATGCAAGTGCGAGAAGTAAAAATCTTTTCATCCTTTTCTGTAATTAATAAAACTGCTGCAAAGGTACGGCATCTACATTACAAGATGATTACTGAAAAGTTGAAATGGAACAACAATCTTGTTCCAAGAATAAAACAAAAATGCTTCAATCCTATTACCCGCTTCAAGGTAATCAGATTGAAGCATCGCTAAGCAAGACTAGATTCGTCTCTATATAGGATAAACACCATTCCTATATATATTAAAAGGTGTAATCCACCCCAAATATCTACTTCTTCAACACACTCCTCACAGCAAACCAAGCATGAACGAAAAGCGTAGTGAGCAAGCCGTAGTGACTTCTCATCACTTGGAAGCGCTCCTTGAGAGAAGCCTTATGATTCTGCACCGACATGCCACCATCCAGGTAGTTGTTGATGACGGCATTGACATTGCGCAAAGGCAAATGGCGACGAGCTGCCTCTCGCATGATGCGGATGCACCAATCGACA
>ULKN01001748.1_pt1 | contig 17461 bp, 15 predicted proteins | sample 1951171 | NCBI WGS metagenome assembly ULKN01 (sample SAMEA4835502, study PRJEB28245) | human gut metagenome | biome: gut microbiome; material: fecal sample | place: Denmark | collected 2008
CTTTTAGAATTATACCATAAATCTTTGATTTCTCGGTCATATACATAAAAACGGCGGCGAGGAAAACCTTGCCGCCGCTCCGGCTTAACTGTAAATCAGTTCTGCATTTACAATTTCCGTTGCACAATTACGGATATTATTCATCTTCTGCACCCAGAGCATCATATCGGTTGATTTGAGTTCTTCGGTTACATTTTCTTTTTCGGCTAAGTCTTTTACCAGCCGGAGAAAAAGGTCTTGAGCTTGCTGTTCAATATCTACAAGATATGAATTGAGCTTACCGCTTGTCAGCAAATTGTAGTAAAGCACCTTATGATTCTGCTTCAAATATCGTTTGTGTCGCATTCCCCATACGCCGATATTTGCTTCCTTTTCTTCTTCGGGCAGTTCCAGATCGGGGAGAAGATAATCCTCGATTTGCGTGTAAGTACCGCCTGTTTGTTCAAAAATTGTGTTTGCCATTTTGTTGCCAAAAAGCACTCTAATTAACGCTAGTTTGTAGGTATTACAGTAGCAATCTTTGTCACAATCGGTGTATAAAGATCCACATCAGTTTCCGGAGTCTCAATAGAAACAATTAGTGAATAGCGAATTTTTTTATTATATTTACCTAAATGATGACGTTCCCTCCACCATCCAATAACTGGATAAACAGCTATGTGTTTTGCATTGCATAATTCTATTGCTGATGAATCTATAAAATCAGAATGTATAGAACCAACATCTCGATTATCTGTTCCTAAATACCATCGGTCACTACCACTTGTCCCATCGCCTTTATCTTTTGTATCATCCCCACGCATTTTAATGTTAACACGTTTTTTGAAATCTTCCACACTTTCGTCATTGTTGATGAGATCAAATCTTAAGTTGCAAGAAGGATATCTATAACGATCTTTCCATCCAATTTCTCCAGGACCAGGTTCAATAAAATACGACAAAGTAACCCGCAAACGAACCGATGTTTCGCCAAGACTCATTAGACATTCTGAAGGCCACGGGAGTTCATGCAAATCCATTTCCTTCATTTTATAGGAACTACCGTCTTTTTTAAATGGCTGAAGTTCACCTTCAATAACCATGCTTACAGAATTGTTTTTGCACCACAAGGCTTTTTCTAATGAAGGAATACCATAACCACAGGTGCGCAACAGCAACCTTTTTCCAGAAGATTTTTTGTCGTCTGTCTTAAAGCGCTCCAACATTTTCGGGGTCCAGCTTGCAGAATGAATTAACAATGCTCTAACTGTTTCTGGCCACATGTCAGGATATTCTTTCAACAGTTGAGCAGCCATCCACGAAGCTTCAGCTGTCGCCGGACTTGTTCCACAAGTGGTTGTTAATAGTCTATTCCGCAAATCACTGCTGGTGGTTAACAACGATAAATCTGGACAGTCTGAATAATCATCACCGTTTGATGCTGCATTTCCCGCATTCAACAGAATTTCTGGTTTTATTGGCCATTTTTTATCCCACATACGAGATGTTGAACTATAGGGAGATAAATCGTCAACATCTGCAACTGGCAAAAAACCTGTGAAGTCAGGATCACTAATAGTAATATGTTCGTTATACCCTCCAACAGTGATAGCATTCCATGATTGCCCTGGGTTTTCAACGCTAAAGAGCGTATTTGCGGTTGGAAAGTCGGTTTGCGATAAGTATGAAAGCGTTACATTCCCTGCACTTACAAAAAATAGCCGCTTAACATTATCTTCTTCAGCACCTGAGGTTATTGAATCTAATGCAGCTGACCAAGACGTTGGACTGCCATCGTTGGTGTTGTATAGATCAGAAGTTACAGCCATACAAATAGCACGACGAGCATTAGGGTTAGCGATCTCAGCCAGTGAAACCGCTTGCTTAGTTATTGCCCCGTAAAGTTGTTCTGGATTTTCACCAACATCTGGTAATATCTTAACAGACTCAATTTTATGAGAAATTACGATTTCAGATGTCCCTTCAATGTGCTTTTGTATGTTTTTGTATAAAGCTATTCCTGCCATTTCTGTTCCATGACCATCTTTATCAGAAACATCCCACGATACATCAACCGCTTGAATTAAATCTTCGTCTGTATGAGATTCAATTAAAGGATTGTTCTTTTGTAAGCCTGTATCAAGCAAACAAATAGTTGCGTTTGACTCTTTTATAACAGTTCGTTGAATCAAATCCTCGCACCAATCTGTTTGCTCATTTAAAGAAAGACCTTCAAAAAATGTTGATAATTCCGGAGCTCTCCGTATCTCAGCAATATATGCACATAAAACTAGTAATTCTTTTAACTGATTACGATTAGCATATATTAGTGTTACTATTCGCTCAGGAAAACTTATAATGTCGGGTTTTCTTGTTATTTGCAACACAGAACAACAATCGTTAAAGCGAGTATTTATGTCATCTTTTGAGATGCCCGAATCACACCTTAACCAAACCTCACACCAGACAGATGTGTGATCATTTGGCATATCGTTGGTGTTACCAATCCAAAAAGATTCTAATACAGCAAGTTTTACGTCCTCTATGCTTCTAATCAAATCATTATTTTTGGGCTTTTCACCTAACACGCTTGACTCTGCATAATCATTAACTTTTTTTAAAAACAATGACTCTTTTCCGTTAGGAACGTAAACTGTTGCCTTAGTAACGCCATCGATCTCTTTAACATTTAAAAGTCTTATTCCGCTTGTTATATTCTCTAAGCTTTTTATTGCCAAATCGTAACCAGATGCGCTTGAAAACTCAATATACATACCTTCCTTGTAGTGGATTGCGGCGACCTGTTCTGGGCTTAGAGTAGTTGCTGATGCACCAGATTGGGTTTGGCATTCTTGAATTTTGCGTCTAATAAAGTCTGCGTGTTGCCCTGGATTGGTACGTTTTGGGTAATTGGTTGTAGAGAAAGCACGCTTCGGAATATAGTCCAATGCTTCTTTTGTGTCTGACAAAAACAGTAATTTCTTGTTTTCAGGCAATATTTATGCCTCCTTTTTGGAATAGACTCGAATTCGTTCTTTTAATAACTTGATTAATTCATCTTCTGTAATATGAGCATTATTCAATATAGAATTTTTTATTGCATCTTCACATGCTCTGATAATTTCAGCCTGACTTAGACGCTCTGCACTATCAATTAACTGATCCGATACAACGAAGCTACTATCAAATGGAAGAATCTGCATCTCAAAAATCTTTTTTATTTCATTTCTTGATGGAAGCGAATAATGAAGCACATCATCAAATCTTCTAAACAATGCTTGATCTAATAATTGTTGATTATTTGTAGCTGCAATAATGATACTGTCAGAATTATCTTGTTCAATAAACTGTAAAAATGAGTTTAGAATTCTACGTGCTTCGCCGACCTCATTATCTAAATTTCGATCTGCTCCAATTGCATCAAATTCATCAAAAAAGTATACTCCCGTAGAAACGCTGATCGTATCAAATACTTGTCTCAACTTTATACTCGTTTCACCCATGAATTTCGTTACAATTTTGTCCATTTGGATAGTATATAGCGGCAATCCTAATTCAGAAGCTATTATTGAAGCGGTAAATGTTTTTCCTGTTCCTGGATTGCCCTCTATTAATATTTTTCGCCTATTTGACAGACCATATTTTTGAAGTTTATTTTTGTTCCTATATTCATTAAGAATCCTTTTGATTCTCTCTAGTGTAGCATCTGATACAATCAGATCTGAAAGTTTATTAATAGGCATACTCATAAGTAACATATCATTTTGAATATTAGGTCTAATAAATGCTACTTTAGACGTTTTTTTATCAATCAACTTTTTCAAGTCTCTTGCAACGCTTTCGTGATTATGTCGTGCTTCATACGCTGCAATTTGTAAAACAATAGTTTTAAACTTATCGTCGTCATGTTCCAAGTGAGCTTTTATTAAGTTTTTCAATTGCTCAGATGTTGCCATATAACCACCTCGTAATCGTTAATGAAATCCATTGATTCTATTCTATATTGCTCATTTTAATTATAACAAAAATATATAGTATGTGCAACTATAAAATATTTATCTTGTGTCCCTTCCCGACACACAACTATACGCTTGTGTTATTATCAAACGTTAATTAATATATAACAATAATGTAAGCATTTAAGAGTTCTAAAGCCCGCATAAGCACTACGTTTCGAGTCATCAAAATGAGGGTTCTAAATGCTTATTCTAAATAATAACTTGCCTGAGCATTCCAGAGTTCTGCATATCTTCCGTTTGCTGATATAAGCTCATTATGCGTGCCTGTTTCAACAAGTTCAGCATTATCAAAAACTGCAGTTCTATCACAGAAAGCGCAGCTTGAAAGCCGATGCGAAATATAGATTGCCGTTTTGTTTTCCACAAAGGAATTGAAACGGCTGTATATCTCATTTTCTGCAATTGGGTCGAGTGCTGCTGTCGGCTCGTCAAGAATTACAATCGGCGAATCCTTATATAACGCTCTGGCAAGCGCCAGCTTCTGCACTTCGCCGCCCGATATTTCAACACCTGACTTATCTAAATCCTTGTAAAGATAAGTCTTTTCTTTTTGCGGCATTGCTTCAATTCTGTCCTTAATATTCGCCTTATCAAGTGCTGAATTAAGCATATCTTTATCACATTCGTCATTTGCTGAAATATTATCAGCAACAGTCAACGACACTATTTTGTAATCTTGGAATACAATGGAATAAAGCTTGTTCAGACTATCCCGAGTATATTCCTTTATGTTGATACCGTTAATGAGTATTTCACCCTCGTCAACATCATAGAGGCGACAAAGCAACTTGATAAAAGTAGTTTTACCACTGCCGTTTCTGCCGACAACCGCAAGCTTTTCACCGTTGCTGATTTTAAGGTTGATCTGTTTCAGTGCATAAATATCGCTCTTCGGATATTTGAACGAAACATTGTTGAACTCAATCTCAAAGCCGTTGGTTAAATCAAGCTCACGGTTGCCGTAAATCATTGTGCTTTCAGCTTCCAAAATTTTGAAATAATCCCTTGCAAGCGATAATATCTCTTTCAGTTTGCCAAGCGTATTTGCGAACATCATAATACCGCTGATAATCTGCATAAACGAGCCGCAGTACAATACGAGCGAGCCAATACCGAACAGTCCGAACAAGCCTTTAACACCGATAAACAGATACACTCCGAATCCGACTAACGCACCGAGAATTGCGATAAACGAGCTTGATTTCGCTGTTCTCATTGAAATCTTACGAAGCGTTATCTCTCCGTCAGTCAGTATTTTTTGTGTGGTGATATTGTCAATTAAGTTTTGCTCTTTGTAAAGCCTTATTTCCTTACCCGTTTTATAGTCACCTAAAATGTCGATAAAGGAATAGAAAATGCGATCAAGCTCGGCGTACTTTTCATTCGCTTCAAGATAGGACTTGTTAATCTTTGACGCAACAATCAGGATGACTCCCGCCATAACTGCAATCGCCGCAACAATGGTAACGATAAACAGCGGTCTTTCAAAGAAGGTATTGCCCGTTCTGACAAAACCGACCTTGAGAAGCGGAATAATGATAATAAACGAAATAATCGTGGTCAGCACGCCTCTTGTGAATTGCAGCGTTGTCCACATAAAGTACGGCAGCCTTGCCCAGCGACTCTTGCCCGCTTCCTCGTGACGATGCAAAAGCTCTTTAAATTCGCTGTCATTCAGCAGCGCATAGTCCGCATTATACAGCTTTTCCTCGACCTTTTTATTCTCAAGGTCAAGCAGCATCATACGATGATTCTCATTATAATTGTTCAGGAAGGATGCTAAAAAGAAGATAACAACGTTAATGCCAAGTACCAATGCAATATTGGTAATAATTACGCTTGTATCAGCTTTTTGCGTCAGCAGCGTAATCAGCCTTGCCGAAAAGTAAATGTTGATAAACGGCTTAATGCTGTCAATCACCGCTTGAACCGCAGTAGTCGGAAGAAGGCGGCGGTCAAGTGAATGAACCTCACGGTACATTCTTTTTATTAGCTTTGCTTTACTAATTTACAGCCACCCCCATTTCCTTATAATACATACTTTGGGTTTGGTACATTCTGTAATATGAGCCCTTCTTCGCCATCAACTCCTCGTGCGTACCGCATTCTGCAATGGCACCGTCCTTAATAAACAGAATCCTGTCACAGAAACGGGTTGAGGAAAGGCGGTGAGAAATGAAGAAGGAAATTTTATCCTCCGTCAATTCATTGTATTTGAGGTACAGTTCATTCTCGCTTATCGGGTCAAGCGATGCAGTCGGTTCATCAAGAATCAGTACCGGTGCGTTTTTATAAATTGCCTTTGCAAGTAATAGTTTTTGCTTTTCACCGCCTGAGAAATCTGCGGCATTTTTATAGACCTCTTTCACCATTAAGGCGTTTTCTTTTTCGGGAAGTGAATTGATTTTATCGGTAATGCCCGCCTTCTCAAATGCGGAGTACAGGCGGTCTTTATCATATGCTGGTTCAGCGGTAATGTTTTCCGCTACTGTCATCGGCATAAAACAGTAATCCTGAAAAACAGCGGAGAACAGATTGAAATAGCTGTTGGTAGAAAATTCTCTGCTGCTTCTGCCGTTAATTAGTATATCGCCCTTGCTCGGATAATACAATCCGCAAAGCAGCTTAATTGCCGTTGTTTTGCCTGCACCGTTTTCGCCTACGATAGCGATATTTTCACCCTTGTTGACCTTAAAGGACATATTCCATATCGTTTCGGTATCGCTTGCAGGATAGGTGAAGGAAACGCCTCTGAATTCAATCGAATTAACTTCGTTGAAATCGACATCCGGCTTACCCTCACTTTCGTTTTCTTCTTCAACGAACTCACGGTACAGCTCGCAGTCCGTACAGCAACGGGAAATTTCCATATAACTAAAAACGAGGTTCATTATCCAGTTTGAAAAGCCCATAATAATGCCAAAGTAGAAAATGAAATCGGAAACGGAAAGACGGTTTTGAAGCACTAAATATATCAAATATGCGTAAGCAACCAACTCACGAACAAGATTAAGCAGTGCTCTTACGCCACTGATTGCAGCACTCTGTTTGGTGTATTTCGCATTAATGCGTTCAATTTGATAAACAAAATCTGCTGCGGTCTTTATCAAATAATCCGAGAAACCAAACAACTTAATATCCTTTGACGCCTCGGCGTTCTTGGAAAGTTTATAGAAATACTCAAACTTGCCGGACAGTTTGGAATAGTTATCCGTCGTTTCGACCTGCTTCGTTTTCAGGAATTTCAGCAGAAAAAACTCACAGGCGCAGGTGAGAAGAATTAACAAAATCATAAAGATATTGATCTTGTAAATGAGTATAGAGGAAGCAATGATACCAATCACACAAACAAGAAAATGAGCACATTGCTCCACAAAGGCAGCACCGGAGGAAAATCTTGCATTGTAAAACGCTTCTGCTCTTTTCTGCTTTTCTCTGCCCTCAAGGCTTTCAATGTTCACATAATCGGTAGAAAGCGTTTTGCGAAACGCCATCACAGCATAGCGCATTCTAACAATTCTTGCGCCACCACGAACAAGCTCTTTCATAAACGGGTCAAGCCAGATTGTCAGCGTTAAAAGCAGGCTTAAAAGTGCAACGATTACCGTCATATTCTGCACGGTTACACCCTTGCCTATTGCGTCAATCATAGCCTTTGGTATGTATGCCGTAACAAGCGGCTGCAGCACTAATGCGGGCACCCACAGGAAAAAGAATTTGAGACTCTTTTTATCCCATTTCAACCAGTTAGAAAGCATGTATCTGAAATTGTCTTTCATCGATTTCTCCTTTCATAATTTGTGTTATTTGTATCAAGCTGTTATTTGTTCAAAGGTATACATATCCTTTGCATTATCTGCGGTAACATCAATCTTTGTTAGTGTGACAGAAGGGATAATGAAATCATCTCTGCCTGCGCTGTATCCGCTGACAGAGCTTAACTGATACCATCTTCCCTCGTAGAACGAACACATATTATTGCTGTGCTGATGTGCGCAGGAAATGAGCGAGATATATTCATTATGTTTCGTCATGTCATCAAATAACACATTCTTCGGAATATCTGTATATGGATATGTTTTGTACATCGTAAAGCCTTCGTATGCTTCACCGTTGTCAAGGGCTGATTCAAAAGAAGGCACAGGCATATGGAAGAAAACGCTTGTCGGCACTTTCCTCTCATTAATACCGTCAAGTAGCCAATTAATCTATATTCATATTTGCCGATTGCCTTCGGCTTTCTCATACCAGAATCAAGAATAGCAAGCGAATGTGCTAGCTCGCCGTTATATATGAGGTCAACGAAGAACTGCATGTCGCCGTAAACGCCCTCGGAGTTGCCGTAAACGAAGTGAGGGTACTCCATCATAAATGTAATAATTGCGTCGTTGTCGCCGTCAATTTCGCCGTCATTATTGCCCGGTGCAAAGGTCCACGGAACATTATAATCTTCAAGCATATTCGCGAACAAATCAATCGCCTTGTATTTATCATAATCCGATTTAAGATTGAAGCCCTCAACTAAATCACCGTTTACAATAACGAAATCATAAGAAGCGGTAGCAATAACGTTTTTAAGATAAGAAAGCGTATGCTTATCATCTTCGCAAGTACCATTGTAAAAATGCGTATCGTTAATCTTTAACACGGTGAATTTGCCGTCCTCCCTGACATCATAGGTCGGTGTTTGCTGTTCATAAATGTTGCTGTAATCATTAGATACAAAACGGTAGTCAGATGATTTGTCGCAATTAAAACGATATAACAAATAGCCTCCAAAAGAGCCAACAAATAACAATATTACCGCAAGAATAGTCGCTATAACTTTAATGATTTGCTTTTTCTTGTTAGCCATAATAATCACTCCTCTGAAAAGATACTTTTATTTTACAAAATATAGCCGGTGCTGTCAACAACGATTTGGGATATATCCCACTCGATATATCGCAGAATGTTTTACAATTTCACTATCAAACTAATACAGGTGATAGTAATGAAAATAAAAGAGGCTGTTGCGCAAAGAATAACAAATCTCTGTAAAGAAAGAGGCATTGCCGTTAATGCACTAGGCAATTTAAGCGGCGTTAATCCGTCAACGATTTACAGTATGCTTAACACCAAGAGTCAAAACCCTGGTGTTGTTTCTCTGCAAAAAATCTGCGACGGACTTGAAATAACTATACGAGATTTCTTTGACGACGACTTGTTCAACGATATTGAACAGGAGATTGAATAACAAAAATAAACCATGAACTATGCAGCTTTGTATTGTTTTGTAAATTTTAAAACGGAGGAAAGAATATGCATATCGACAAACCTGATTTATTTAAACAAACACTATCGAATGGTATCAATTTATTTACTGGTGCAGGATTCTCGTTATTACCTGATTGCGATGGAAAAGTTCTCCCTGCTAGCGAATCATTATCAAAAGAGATATGTGAGAGATTTGATATTGATGGATATAATTATGATTTGGAAAAATATCAAATTTAGTTAATAATAAGGCAAAAAGCCAATTTCAAGACTATTTAAGAGAAAAATATACTGTGACTTCATATAATCCTTTATATGAAGCGCTTAACCTAATTTCAATTAAATCTTATATTACCACAAATATTGATAACATTGTTCCATTAGTGATGAGCAATAGTAAACGTTATTATTTGCGAGACATCTCACATGGTCCGGTTAAAAAAAGTAATACAGAGATCCAATTTATTCCTCTTCACGGATATGTAACCGACTTAAATTCCCATTTGTACTTTGGAAAAAACGAATTGGCAAATGTAGATAGTGATAATAAGGATTTGTTTGATTCAATGCACGACAAAATCCTCAATTATCCAACACTTTTTATTGGTTATGGATTTCATGATAATTCTGTTGAGCGAGTTATTGCAAACACTATTACTAATCCAAAACAAGATATTTGGGTAATGTGTCTGGAAAATCAAACTGCTGAAATCAACTATTATAGACAACTTGGTTGTAAAATCATTATTGGAGATACTAATAGTTTTTTACAGTGGGTTAACGAAACCTTCACACAAAAAGAAAAACATGTACAAACCGACCCATTAAATATAGTTTTGAATGAATATAAAATCCCTGATGCTTGCAATGTAGAATTAATCCCGAAAGAACAATATTTTCAAAAGTGTAGAACAGACTGGTATTGTATTTTCTATAATTACCCATACGTTAGAAAACACGTCGATGATATTCGAGAAAAGCTTCTATCAACGAAAAACATTATCGTTAAAGGAATCCCGTTTTCAGGAAAAACAACGATTGCTATGCAAGTAGCAATTAGGGCTTCAAACAATTATAAACTATTTATAAACGAACTTACTGTTGAGCGTGCCAATTATATTATTAACGTCCTTTCTAACAAACAAGCACTTATCTTTGTCGATAACTGTTGCGAAGACGCAGAAGCTCTTTCTATTCTTATGAAATGCGCTAATTTAAGTGTAATAGGATTTACTGACGATTTTGTATATGAATCGACAAAGCATAAATTTGATAATATCAAGATTTCTTTTATTAATGTTACTGAATTAGAATCAGATGAGCCCTATAGAATTTACGAACAAATACCAGAATCTATAAGATTGCAATTTTCAAAAGTTGAACAAGATGAAAAGTGCTCAATGGTCGAATTTATTAACCAAAACGTAAGGGATTCTTTATCTGAAGATAATGTAAAAGAATTATTTTCTAGAATCAAAGATGTTTCCATTAAAGGATTTGAGGTTGTTGCTCTTGCAACATATCTTTCTAAAAACGGTTCTGCTTTAAATACCGATGTTCTGTGTTCATACTTTGATACCACTGATTATTTAGTCATTAAAAAATATATTTCTATTGCACGAAACTGTTTAAGAGAAATGTCGGTTATATTAGAAGAAGATCTTGCAGACCAAGATTATTATCTGTTAAGATCTCACGTATTTGTATATTTGTCTATAAAAGTTCTCATGCGTCATTATAAAACCGAATATCAAAAAATTGTAAAACGTTTAATTCTAAATGTATCTCCATATAAAATCTATAGATACAATGTTTTCAAAAGAAGCGCTTATGATTCTAGCTTTTTCAACAAATTGTTTGGTAATGATGCAGATTTGCTTTATCAACATTTGTTGAAACACGAGCATAATGCATATACTTTGCAACAATGGGCTTTGTATAAAGCTTATACTGGAGATTACGAAAAAGCGTTCAATCTAATAGATGAAGCAATTGGGTTAAAGCCAAAAAACCTTAGTATGAAAAACACAAACGCTATAATAAAATTTGAAGCAAACAAAAACTTTAATTCAGAGTATGCATTAGAAGAAATGAAATCTGCAATGGAAATACTAAGAGCTTGTTATATGAATGATGAGAGAAAATCATATCATGCAAATAAGTATGCGGAATTCGCCTTATTTCTTAAGGATAACAGAAATAATTCTGATTATATTGAATCTGCTAAAGAATGGTTAACATCCATATGCAATGAAGAGGACAGCGTTAACAACAGATCAAAAAAACTACTAAGAAAGATTAATTCTGTGGTAATTTGATTAATTAAAGAATAGCCGGGAGTTTTTACGCTCCCGGCTGTTTCTTTATCGGTATAAATCACTTCGTTGTTTACAATCTCTCTTGCCTGATTAGTGATGTTGTTCATTGCCTGAACCCACGCCATAATATCGTCTGCTTTGAGCTGTTCTGTGATGCCTTGTTGCTCTTTGAGCTGTTTTACAAGGCGGTCATACATTTCTGTTGCTCTTACATCAACATCATGCAAGTATGAATTTAGTTTACATTGAGTAAGCAAGATTGTATAAAATGACGGTTTATGTTGCTTAATATATTCCTTATGTTTTTTGCCCCAATAGCCGATTTTATAATTTGTATCTGTTGATACAAGGTTTGGAATATACACATCGCCTACAAGCGTGTAGCTAATGCCCGTGTTTTCGTCGGTAATATACTTTTTCATAAAATTCTCCTTATCTGTATAGGTCATCGTGCCTATGTCTTGTTTTTTGCTTTGTAATAAAGCGTTTTTGTTGCATTGCTTTCTCAGCTTTCATATTGTGTTTGATTTCATCGTTGTCCTCCAAAATGTTTGTCGCAACTTTAACTTCTTTTCGTAGCAAAGACAAAGTTTTTGTGAAATCATTACGTTTTGATTTTAGCTCTGCCATAACACTCGGTTCTTTGCAATGCCTCATTTTGTTGTAGCAATGTTGCCGTTGCTTTTCGAGAGAAACAATTTGTTCCTTTGTTGTAGAAATAAATTCATTAACAGTCGAAATCGTGGTCAATTCTTTAAAATCTATCAATCGTATTTCTTGCGAATACCTGTCGATTCTTCTCCAAGCCGCCCTCATTTCGGGTGACAACGGTTTGTGCTGTTTTGCTTTCGGCAAATAGCCCAACATATAGCAGTAATGCAAATACAGTGCTTTCAGACCGGTTATTTTTCTTGTCGTTGCAAAGCAACCGTTGAGCCTAACTTTCTTTGAAACAACATATTTGGGCTTTATTGATTTTTGGAATGTGTTAAATTCGGGAGCAGTTTTCCAAAAGTCATTTTCTTTAAGCGTTTGAAAAATGTGTTCTTTATCATACTTCTCACCCAACCGATAAAGGCGTGTGTTTCGAGTGTCATTAACAGAACGAATTGTTGCATATTTCAAATCAGGGTTGAGACTAACAATATAGCCTTGTTTTTTGATAACATAGGTAAATTCTTTTGGCGAACAGCTGATACTTAATGCCTTATCTATTGCCTCTCGCATTAAATTGTATTTTGTAGGTTCACCGTTTTTCTCTGCATAATACAAAGTTCTTGAAATTTTATTATGCGGATTTGCAATTACAGTTAAGTGTTCACGCTCACAAAGTGAATCGGATAAATCTCTGAACTTGTAATACGCTTTCTTGTTGCAATTAAATTTTTTGCCGTTCCACATATTGACAGAGTTAATTACAAAATGATTATGATAAGTGCCTGTATTAAAATGCGTTGCTACAAGCACTTGATAATCTGTGCCCCACATTTGTTTTGCAAGTTCGACACCAAGCCTATGACATTGTTCGGGTGTGACTTCGCCTGTCTTAAAGCTTTGATATGCGTGGTAGGCAACATTGCCTGAAGTCTTACCAAAATGAACTTGAACATTTTTCATTTCTTCATAGGCTGTATCGGTATTGCAATTTACGCCTGTGACAAAGCACGCTTCTTCACTGATTGTTTTCTCTCCGTTCTCGGCATAATGAATTGCATTTTTCAAATCAGAGTAAATTGTTTTGTTTGGATTGGCGGCATAATCAACAACACGAGACAGACTGTCCTTGATTGCCCAAATTTTTGTTACAGCCATTATCCGTCATCACCGTAACATGCGTTGAGTAATAGTTCTTTTATTTTATCAAGCTTGCTGTCATTCTTTTGACAAACTAATTGATAAGCCTGTTTCAAATATTTATTGGGTGCCGACCTTACACTTTGACCTAACGCACACTTACGAATATACTCGGATAACGATAATCCCGAACGCTTTGCCTTACTACAAATGTTTGATTTTTCATTTTCGGTTACTCTGATGTTTATTGATAAATTTCTTTCTCTCATTTGTTCTCCTTTCTTTAGGGGTTATAGGGAACTCCCTATCTATCCGGCAATACATTGCCTATGCTCGCTACAGTCTGCGACTGCAAATATACTCGTAAAGTTTGTCAGTTGCAAAACCTTTTATTTTCGGTTATAATATTAATGCTTTTATTAGCAGATCGCTTGTCATCTGTTGCCGCAGATGAATCCCAAGCGGTCTTTTTTATTTGCTTATTCATCTTTATCATCCTTCATTTCATAAAGTGTTTTGCTGATAAGTTTAATCGTTTTGAGTAGTTCTGGTGACGGTTGAAAGCCATTCAATGACTTCAATTCAATCAAAACTTCTTCAAGTTTTTTCTTCAAAGCAACATAAACTTTTGGATTACCGACAACAACAATATCCCTTTGAAGTGCTCGATTGATTAAGTAATCTTGCTTTGTCAAACCCGATAATTTAACTCTCATATCAAGTTCATTGCTTTCTTCGGGCGACATTCTGAAAGCAACAGTTTTGTTTCTCCAACGGTTATGTTCGTCACGGTTTTTAGCCGACATTTTCAAATTCGCCCCTTTCGTTTTCAAGTTTATTTGCCATTTCGTCTTGCCTTGACGGAAACATATGAGCATAATGATATGTCATATCGACGCTTTCGTGTCCCATCCTGTCTGCAATTTCAACAGCGGAAAAGCCTAAATCAATTAGCAATGAAACATGTGAATGACGCAAATCATGGATACGAATTTTCTTAACTCCGGCTTTTTCACAGCCTGTTTTCATTGCCCGATACAATGCAGTTTTTGAAATCGGAAACAGCCTTGTATCTTTTTCGGCACCGTAAAGCATACCGATATAATCTTGCATTTCGTCGCAAAGAAACGACGGCATTTTAATCATTCTGTTACTCTTTGGTGTCTTCGGTTCGGTAATAATATCACAACCGTTTATTCTTTGATAGCTTTTGTTAATCCTTAAAGTTCGCTTGTTAAAATCAAAATCACTTGGAGTTAAGGCTAACAATTCACCCTCACGAATGCCGCACCAATATAATAATTCAAAAGCATAATAATGCATTGGTTCTTCCATTTTTGCTTCGGCGAATCGCATATATTCATCCTTTGTCCAAATAAGCATCTCTCTGTCGCTTTCTTTTTTGCCCATTGCTCCTGCTTTTCTTGCAACATTTTCTTTAAGTCCGTAGTATTTAACGGCAAAATTCAATATTGCACTCATTTGGTTATGAATTGTCTTTAAGTAGGTTTGAGAAAACGGTTTTCCGTTTTCATCCTTTGCTTTAATTAACTTATTTTGCCAATTTATAATATCAGTCGCTTTGATTTCATTTATTTTCTTATCGGCAAAATACGGCAAAATTTTGGTTTCAAATATATGTCTTTTTGTATTTATTGTATTAAGTTTCAACTTTGTACCTAGGCTTTCAAAATACAATTCGACAAACGAATCAAATGTCATATTGCAAGCACCTTGCATCTTTAACATTTCTTCTTTTTCCCAAGCCTTTGCCGCTCTTTGAGTAATAAATCCTCGCTTTTGAGTTTGCTTTTTCTCACCTGTCCAATCGGTATATCTAAATACCGCTCGCCAAGTATTTGTTTTATTGTCCTTATATACTGGAATTTTTATCCTCCTTCTGTTTTATCTGTGCAGTCAATTCTTTTGTAAAAATATTTGCGATTAACTCTACCCGAAACAACAATTTTTCCTTTTTCGGCAAGTTCCTTATTCAGTTTTTTGATAATCTTATATGCATAAGACTCGGAAACATCAAGAACTTTTGCAACTTCGTCAACCCTCATAAAAATAGAATTTTCAGACATTTTTACACCTCCTTTGGCTCTCACAATCACACAATACGTTGCAATTATGATACCTATATTTATATTTTCGTAACTGTTTAGTTACGGTTTTATATTAACACCTTGCAATTCACTTGTCAAGAATAATTTCAAAATTATCGTACTTATTTTGATAATTTAATTTGACTTATCGTAACATATATGGTACAGTAATGTTTGAGGTGATGCTTAATGGCAATCGGTGAAAGAATAAGATACATAAGAAAAAAACACAATATGACTCAAAAATATTTAGGTTTACAGCTCGGATTTGGTGAAAAGAACGCCGACTCTCGTGTTGCACAATACGAAAACGGCAGGCGTGAACCTAAAAGCGATATGCTAAAAGAAATTGCAGGAGTATTGCAGGTGTCAACACTTGCACTTGACAGTCCTAATCTTGATGACCATATCAGGTTAATGCACACATTATTTACTATCGAGGATATTTACGGACTTACTATCGAAAGAATAAACGGCAAGCTATGTATTGTTCCCGATGAAAGCAGACCGGAGTGTTTTACCGGTTTATATAGTTGCTTAAACGAATGGAACGAGATAAAAGATAAAGTGAAAAGCGGCGAAATGACACAAGGGCAATATGACGATTGGCGTTACAATTATCCAGAAGATTTACCCGAAAACATAATTAAAACTCTTGACCATTGCTGGGAAAAAGCAAAACAGGAAAACAAGAAAAGAGAAAAGAACTACAATCCTTTCAATGAGCCGCAAAAAGACCTTTTAACCGAATTTGAAAAAATCAAAAAAGAACACGCAGAAAAAGAAAGCGAAGAATAGCAAAAGAGCTATCGGACTTTATGTCTGATAGCTCTTAATCTTTTGTGAATATTATATTGTTGCCAAAATGTTGCCATTTGAAGTTGCAAAACTCTTGAAGCCATCGTAAATAGGGCATTTATCGAGTCAGCGGAGTTATTCCCACTCGCTCCGCAAAGCCACGGCTTAAACAATTTTGTATAAGAGGTTTGGCTTGGGCTATTGGGATTATTCAGATTATCCAAGAATTATGATGTATCATAATTCCCGTTGTCATTGTGTTGTCATAGTTCTATTAACTATGACAGAGCAATTTCATTGGAGCTCATTCAACTTTTTGCAAGTGTGTCTTTAAACTCGCTCAACTCAGTTGTTCGCCAAACAATATCTCAGTAATATCAATTGCATTGTAACATAGATGCAAGCTAAAGTCAACACTTTAAAGCGATAAAGCTGTGTTTGTTCATGCATATATAGCGATTGGAATAACTATGACTGCAGGACCAGGAATTTTTGTAACAAGTTCTGGAAGATTAAATTGTTTCATTTCTTCATTTTCCAAACCGGAAAATATTTCATTTAGCATTTCATCTGATAAAATCGAAAGAGTGGTCTTTCTAAGTAAATCGATCTCTTCGTTAGTACTATTATATACAGAAATAACCTTTCCTAATACTTTAAACTTTCCTCCAATCATTTCTGAAATATTGTCATTTGTTAAATACTGCTCCTGAGCAGATAAAACTGCCGTTCCTTTTTGCCCGGTTAAAATAAAATCAATTGTTCCACTATGTTTTAATTCATTCGAAAATAATTTAATCTGTTTTGCAGTTTCATTGTTTTCCTTTTTTTGCTTTTGAGCTTGGGTTTTATTTCCAAGCTGTGCTTCATCTGAAAAAATATCAACCATACGAAACAAGTCAACAAATAAATCCATATAATTTATTAATGGATTTTTTTGCAATTCTCCCTCTATTTCAATAAAGTCACCAATATTTATTTCGCTTATATTTATATTAGATTTCAAAATTTTTTGGTCCTCTAAATATGTAATGAATTTTGATAGAAGTGAAACATTAGTATGTACTTTTTCTTTTGACACAAATTCTTTTTCTTCTTTTGAAGAAGAATTGTTGATTGTTCCAGACACATTTATTTTCAACAATTTACTTAGCAAACTTGATGTATCTACACCAGCATCTATTCCATT
>ULKN01007166.1_pt1 | contig 16737 bp, 12 predicted proteins | sample 1951171 | NCBI WGS metagenome assembly ULKN01 (sample SAMEA4835502, study PRJEB28245) | human gut metagenome | biome: gut microbiome; material: fecal sample | place: Denmark | collected 2008
ACAAGCATCATGAAAAGATTTACGATTATCATGTCTTTCATTATGCTCACCTTCATGCCGCTCATGGCACAGGTGAAGCAGACCGTTGCCGTTCTCGGTGACTCGTATTCCACTTTCGAGGGGTTCATTCCTAAGGGTTATGCAACCTGGTACTCCCCTACTACTCCACCAGAAACTACAGATGTGAACAAGGTAGAGCAAACCTGGTGGTGGCAAGTTATCAAGGAAGGAGGCTATAAAATGGGAAATATCAATTCCTATTCTGGTGCTACCATCTGCAACACTGGCTATCGTGACGAAGATTATACCGACCGTTCTTTCATCACCCGAAGTTCTCTTCTTGGCAATCCGGATATCATCCTGATTTGCGGTGCTACGAATGACAACTGGGCTGATGCCCCGCTCGGCAACTATCAGTATAGCGACTGGAAGCGCGCAGATTTGTACTGTTTCCGCCCAGCCATGGCCAAGCTGCTTTCAGATATACGACAGCATTATCCTAATGTAGAGGTATATTTCATCTTAAACTCTGAACTCAAGGATGTAATCAATGAGTCGGTAAAAAAGATCTGCAACAAATATCAGGTTCCTGTCATTGCTCTTCATGATATTGACAAGAAAAACGGTCACCCTACTATCAAGGGAATGAAAAGTATTGCTGACCAGGTTCTGAAGGTTATAAAAAAGTAAAGAAATAATAAGTTTTAAATAGATAAATGATAGATTCAATACAAAACATTTTAGTTCAGGTTAGCGATTTCCTTTGGTCGTATATCATCATCACCGTCTTGATATGCTGTGCCCTGTTTTTCACTTGGCGTACCCGTTTCGTTCAGTTCCGCCTTATCAGAGAGATGATCAGGCTGCTGATTCATCCCGACAAGGTACAACCGGAAGAGATAGGACACGATGAACTGTCGATGGAGGTGAAAGTGGATGGCGAAATGAAACACATTTCTTCCTTCCAGGCATTTGTGGTAGCATTGGCTAGCCGTATTGGCACCGGTAATCTTGCTGGTGTGGCTACTGCTGTCAGCATCGGTGGACCGGGAGCCGTATTCTGGATGTGGATGCTGGCTTTGCTGGGCTCTGCATCCGCTTTCATAGAATCAACTCTCGCCCAACTTTACAAGCGAAAAGGCAAAACATCTTTCTATGGCGGACCGGCCTATTATATGAAGTATGGTTTGGGAAAAGGATGGATGGGTATTCTTTTTGCCGTGCTGATGATCATTACCTTCGGCTTTGCCTATAATTCAGTGCAGAGCAATACTATCTGTCTGGCATGGCAGAAGGCTTTTGGCATCGAGCCTGCCACCATGGGAATTGCTCTCACTGTGCTCACCCTGCTCATCATCTTCGGTGGCATCCATAGAGTGGCTAAGTTCTCTTCTACCGTGGTTCCTGTGATGGCTGTCATTTATCTTCTGATAGCTGTAGGTGTTGTTGTTTGGAATATCACCAGTCTGCCAAAGGTTCTGCTTACCATTGTAGAGAATGCTTTCGGATTCAATCAGGCTGCTGGCGGAGTTCTTGGCGTTACTGTGATACAGGGTATCAAGCGAGGTCTGTTCAGTAATGAGGCAGGTGAAGGTAGTGCACCGAATGCTGCTGCGGTAGCTACAGTCAGTCATCCTGTAAAACAGGGATTGATACAGGCTCTGGGCGTTTTTACAGATACGCTGGTGGTATGTTCCTGCACTGCATTCATTATCCTGGTGAGCGGTGTGGATCTTACGGCTTCAAATGGAATTCAACTCACCCAGGATGCCCTGACCCACGAAATCGGAAACATCGGCAATCCGTTTGTTGCGGTAATGATATGGCTGTTTGCCTTTAGCAGCATCATCGGCAATTATTATTATGGAGAAACCAACGTGAGATATATCAGGGACTCCAAGCTGGGTGTATTTGTCTATCGTCTTGCTGTAGCAGCAATGGTGATGGTCGGAGCGATAGTATCTCTGGATTTTGCATGGAGTTTTGCAGATATCACGATGGCTCTTCTCACCCTCTGCAATCTCGCAGCCATCGTCCTGCTTTCCCGCCAGGCCGTCTTCCTGTTGAAAGACTATCGCCAACAGAAGAAGGAAGGTAAGAATCCTGTATTCACCAAGGATAAGATGCCAGAGATTGCTGATAAACTGGAGGCATGGTAAATAACAATGATAGATTTTCATTTCGCGAAGATCTATCCTTCATACAATTCATCAACAAAATTCCCCGATACGAATCCTGCAGGAATACTGAGGATTCATATCGGGGATTTTTTTATGCGCTAAACTATTTTATTTCTTATAGTAATCGTATAAGAAAGCATCAAGATAAGCACCACGCATATTGGTCTTATAGAAATTGCCATCCTTATCTAGGATGAGACAGGCAGGAATACCATTGATGCCATACTCGCCCATCACCATACCGCCAAAACCTTCAGGATTGCGAACCTGTGTCCAGGTCATTCCTTCCTTGGCCATTGCCTTTTTCCAGTCGGCATCTCTCTCATCTACGGAAATACTGATGATGTTGAAATCCTTGTATTTCTCGTGTACCTTCTTGAGATGTGGAATCTCCTGACGGCATGGACGACACCAGGAAGCCCAGAACTCCAACATGGTATATTCACCCTTCTTGATAAGTGAAGAAAGCTTCACCTGCTTGCCTTCAGGAGTGACAACAGTACCATCGATATAATGGTTGCCGATAGCTGTATGCTTTGCCATCTCTGCCTGCATCTGCAGCATCGGATATTGTGCAGAAGAACTCCAGTCGTTCTTCAACCAGCCCATCATCTCGTCAATCTGCTGAGAGGTATATGGGGTTGGTAAAGAAGAGAAACTCTCGAGAAGCAAGTCGAAGGCTACCAGAGAAGTGGTATGCTGCTGAATAAACAGACTGGTCTGATGGCGCATTTCCTCCTGCAACTTGATGGCTTCCTTGGCAAGGGATACACGCTGTGCCAAATCGGTAGTCTGGTTGATACTATCATCCATCTTGTGCATCTTGTCCTGAATAGGTGACATCAGTTCAAGATAAGCCTGATAAATATCCTGAGTGGTAGAACCCTTTACAACAGGCTCTATCATACTCATATCACGCTCTGCAGGGAAACCGGTAAGATCTACATCGTAGGTCATCGGCTTATTCTCTACATAGACTCTTGTTGAGAATATTTTCTGATAGTCAGGCTCAGCTGTACCAGGCTTGTTCATATCAATAACCATCTGATACTGCTCAGGCTGTTTAACTACCCCCTTGAGGGTGAACTCACCATTCTTGATTGTAACGCTATCCAGATTGGTAACACCTTCCAATCCATACTTCTGCAACATGACAGAACAGCCGTCCACGTTACCTTTAACCTTACCTTTCATCACAAAATTCTGCGCACTGGCAGCCATTGCAAGTACAAGACCGGCAAGTGTCATCATGCAAGTTTTCATTTTCATCTTATTCATTTTTTCTCGATTTTATTTATTATATAATGTTTATTGATTCACATATTCCGGATTCTGAACCAGAAGATTATTGGCTCCAATAGATGCCTTTGGTATAGGAAGAAGATATCGGCGGAAGCTAGGAAGTTCAGCTTTCTCATCTTCTGTCCAACTCTCGAAACCACCCTGACGGTTATAACGGCAAAGATCGAACCATTCTTCCAGATTTTCGTTACTCATATCACACAACTTATGCTTGAGGATTTCACCCAGCAGATCTCCGTCGGCAATGGCGTTCACATCGTCCTCAGTATATCCAGCACGTTCGATGACTGTAGCCAAGAGCGTACGAGCCTTAGCATACTGACCCTGACGAGCCTCTGCTTCGGCAGCGATATAATAGACTTCGGCAAGGCGCATGAAGTAATAAGAGTCTTCGAACATAAACTCAGGAGTCAACTTGCTGTACTTGGCAATTCCAATCATGCCTTTACCCGTGTATGCCCAAGTATAAAGAGGATCGTAGGAAGCAGCATCATCTTCACCTGGGAATGGAAAATCACCACCATCACCACCAGGAATAACAATACCACCATCATCTCCACCGCCAGGCAATACAACATCACCGCCTTCGCTGCCATCACCGCCAGGAATCACGACATCACCGCCTTCACCTGGATTAGGAACTACTACATCCCCACCCTCTCCCGGATCTGGAACAACGATATCTCCACCTGTTTCATCATCTGGAACTAAATCATCTGCCACCTTCTTGAGGAGTGAACCTGGAGAAAAGGCAAACCAAGAAGCATCCATCAGTTCATTAGGATTAGCAGTATAAGGAGCGAAAAGCATCTCCTTGGAATTGAACTGTTCTGTAAAGATATTAGCATAGTCGCTCTCCAGTTCATATCCTGCTGCTTCAGCCTCATTAATCACTTCTTCAGATAATCTTGCTGCCTCCGGATAGTTATCCTGAGCAAAATACATCTTTACCTTCAAAGCCTTGGCAAAAAGACTGCTCATATGATAATGGTCTGCCGGATGCTGTTCGCAATGGGCGATGGCATAATCGAGATCTTCAGAAATCAGTTTGTAAGTTTCAGCTACAGAAGAACGCTGACGAACCTGGTTATCTCTTACCAACTCATCCTTGAAGAGACAGACTCCGTATTGGGAATCCTGCTTCCAGTATTCTCCGAAACATTTCAGGAGAGTGAGATAAGCCAAAGCACGCTGGCAACGAGCCTCTGCAATCATCTCCGTACGTTTCTCCTCGCTCAGTCCTGGTATATTCTTGTTGATATGTACCAGGAAGGTATTGACCGCATTGATTACATTGTAATAGGCGGTATAAGCCGTCTCCACATTACTGTTATTGGTCTCGATATTCTCGGCAGCAAACTCATCCGCCCCCATCACCATCGCCTGAGTCTGGGTATGCGCCATAGAGGCGATACCATATCTCAAGTAAGATACACCTGTACTGCGCCAGGAAGCGTAAACACCATTGAGAGCAGTCTGAGCAGATGCGGCATCGGTAATATAATTCAAATCGGTTACCACATGGTCTGGTTCCATATCATCGATACTGCCTATCAAGTCGCACGATGTGAATGTGAGCGCTGATACTGACAGTAACGCCAGAAATTGATATCTTATATGTTTCATAATCTTCGTTTCTTTGAATGAGTTAGAATTGCAATTTGAGACCGAATGAGAACGAACGGCTCATTGGATATACATCCTTGGTCTCGGTTGTCTTGGTAAAGGCATTTGTGGCTGCCATATCTGGATCCAAACCTGGCCAATCGGTAATGGTAAAGAGATTGGTAGCGGTGAAGAACACCGATGCACCACTCACATGCAAGCGCTCTAACCATGCTGGCTCAAAGGTATAAGAGAGCGTGATGTTGCGCAAACGGAAGTATGAGTTGGAATATACATAGCGGTCGTTGGCCTGTGTGTTGGTATAGACACTAGGCATCCACATCAACTTGGCATACTTAGCATCGGTGCGATCCGGTGTCCAGGTGTTGCCATACATCTCGCGCAAGATACTCATACCGATGGCTCCACTGGCTGATTCCTGCATCGTGCTGTAGTAGGCATCACCACCAAACTGATACTGGAAGAGCATAGAGAGCGTGAAATTCTTATATGACAGGGTGTTTGACCATCCTCCGAATACCTTTGGCTCTGGGTTGGCAATCGCCGTACGGTCGGCCTCTGAAATATAGCCATCACCATTGGTATCTACATACATGTAGTCACCTACAGCAGCTCCATCCTGATAGAAATCATATCCCTTGTCCATAGCCTGTTCGTTTAACTTACTAATCTGATCCTGACTCTGGTAGATGCCTGCCACTTTATATCCCTTCACGGTTCCCATGGCATGGCCTTCCATATAGAGATCCTGATGCATCATATCGAGAGTTGAACCATTGAGCTTGCTAATCTTATTCCTGTTGGATGAGATACTGAGCATAGTGTTATAGGTGAAATCCTTGGTACGAACCACATCACCACCGATAGAGAATTCAAAACCATTGTTGGTAAGATCAAGAATATTGCTGTAATAGGTGCCGATACCAAACTCAAGGGCGATAGGAGCTGGAGCCAAGGCGCCATCAGTCTTACGATGATAGATATCAAAGCTACCAGTCAGACGACCATTGAATAAAGTAAAGTCGACACCAGCATTATACTCGGTTGTCATCTCCCACTTGATGTTCTTGTTTGGATAAGTAGAAGCAAGGGTGAGTCCGCTCTGTCCGCCATACTGATTACCATTGAAATATTGGATATAAGAAAAGTCTGATACGTTGGTGGAACCAGTCTTACCCCAACTCAAACGGAACTTCAGATCATCAATATCTCTTACAGATTCCAGGAAAGGCTCTTGATTGATGCGCCAGGCCAGAGAAACTGCAGGGAAAGTACCGCGCTTGTTACCCGGTCCAAATTTTGATGACTCATCGGAACGAAGACTGAAATCAAGCAGATAACGTGAGAGGAAATCATAGCTCAAACGACCATAGATAGAATTAAGACCACTCTTGGAATAAGTCTCGGTTGGCTTATTGACGGTGGTTGCAGAACTGGCATTGTTCAATACATCATCGTTAGGAAAACCACTATAAGCCTGGTCGTGTTCCTTGCTCCAATACCTGTCAGCACTATAACCAGCCATCACGTCAAAACGATGAGCTTCGGTAAGCGTAAACTTGTAGTCGGCACGGAAATTGATAGAAGTATTGGTGTTGCGATAGTTGCTCTCAGCCAAGGTTGATGTTGGCTCCATACCCAACTGTTCCGGGAGTGTAATCTTTGGCGAGAAATAACTATTGCTGAAGATGAATCTGGATATATTGGCATCAGCATGAAGGGTCAATCCCTTGACAGGCTTAATATCAATATAAGCATTGCCAGAGAACTGATCATTTTCATACTTCGTCTTGCGCTGGAGTTTAGCTACCGCATTGGCATCATTATAGGTATCGGTATAAAGACCGAACTTATCTACACGCTGGAAATTGCCATCCGCATCGCGTACAGCCAAATCCGGACGGGTCATCCATCCGTCATTATCATATCCCAAGGCAGGATCGTTGCTTCCACTCTTGCGTGAAGAATAGGTATAATCAAGCACACCTCCCACGGTGATGTATTTGTTGATTTCAGAATCTATAGAGAGTCTTGCACCATATCGCTCCATACGGTCATTGAGTAACAGACCTTCCTGGTTCATTCCGTTGAAAGAGAAAGAATAGTTGGTTTTGTTGCTTCCACCTCTGACAGCCACATTATACTGATGTGTAGGTGCATTCTTGTTGATTACCTCATCTGCCCAGTTGACATTATCCTTGCCATAAAGACTCTCATTAAGACCATTATAGGTATAAAGACCCGTTTCTTCATTGAGCGAAACATTTCCATACTGGTTAAGAATATAATCAAAACCATACATACCTACTATCGAACTGCCGTCATTCATGCCGTCTATAGTATTACGCAGAATCTCGTCCTGCACATTCTTGTATTCAGAAATGTTCAATGGCTTATAGTTTTTGATAGGATTACTGAACGAGAATGTGTAGCCGAAATCTACCTTGGTCTTCTCATTGCGCTTTCCGTTCTTGGTCTTGACAATAACGACACCATTGGCTCCACGTGATCCATAGATCGCAGTAGCTGCGGCATCTTTCAGCACATCGATACTCTCAATATCGTTTGGTGAGATATTGATGAGCGGGTTGATGCCGGTATCCTCCATAAAGGTAGGAACGCCATCAATGACATAAAGAGGCTGGTTGTTGTTACCTTTACCCGATTTAGGATAAGGAGATGTAATACCGCGGATGTTTAACTTGAGAGATGAACCAGGCTCACCATTTGCGGTAGTAGCCAATACGCCCTTTACAGTACCCTGAAGAAGACCATCGAGGGTTGGTGTGGTAGCAGCCAACTTACTTATCTGTTCCTGACTCACGGTAGAAATAGCGGTAGTTACATTCCTACGGCTCTTGCTACCGTAACCGATGACAACGAGATCATCCAGCGCAACATGATCCAACTCCAGCATCATGTTCTGCTCTTTTACGCCACGAAATTCAATACTCTTCGATTTGTAACCAATGCTGGAAAATACAATTTTAGGATGCGCCATAGATGGAAATTCCAGTATGTAGTTACCATCAGCATCTGTGATAACGCCATAGCTTGTGCCTTCGATCTGCACCGTGACACCTACCAGAGGATTTCCCTCTGAATCAATCACTCTTCCTTTTACAAAGGTATGACCTTTTTCTTGCACATTTTCAATACCAGCCGCAAAACTAGTTTGAAATGGGGGGGGCAGCCTGCACAAAGCTGGCTGAAGTTGCTGCCAAGAAAAGCAACAAGCTTTTTTTCTTCTTCATAATAACTGAATGTTAGTTAAACTTCATGTTCATGGCACAAAAGTATAAAAAATATCTAAAACTATAGCATAATGTTATACAATTAACTTATTTTTTACACATATTCCTGTACTTTCTCCTATTTTCCTTACATTTTCCCCGTTTTTAAGTCTTTTTCTCTAAAAAAATGCCATCAGTAAGCGTTCAAATCAAACAAAGTGTATTCTGTTCTCCGTAATACATTATTTAAAGAGGATCCCATAGCTTTTGTGTTATGGAACCCTCCCCTACTCTACTTAGAGTATCATTTCTTCATATTCCAGTCCGAAGACATCCGCTACGGCCTTGAATACCACCTTTCCATTTACGATATTCAAACCCCTATACAGGGCTTTATCCTCCTTGCAGGCCTTTCGCCAACCCTTATCTGCAAGCGCCAATGCATATTTCAGCGTAGCATTGGTCAAGGCTGTAGTAGAGGTATTCGGCACAGCACCAGGAATATTAGCTACTGCATAATGAACGATTCCATCGACCATATATGTCGGATCAGAATGTGTGGTTGGATGCGATGTCTCGAAACAGCCACCCTGATCGATTGCTACATCAACAAGTACTGTTCCTGGCTCCATCAATTTCAACATATCTTTCGTGATAAGATGCGGCGCCTTATCGCCTGGTACGAGCACACTACCCACAACGATATCCACATCTGTCAATTCTCTACGAATATTATGCTCGTTAGAATAGAGCGTGTGTACATTGATAGGCAGCTCCATCTCTAACTGACGAAGACGAGGCAAACTGATATCTGTGATCCATACATCAGCTCCCATTCCTGCAGCCATTCTTGCAGCAGCTTCTCCTACGGTTCCGCCGCCCAATACCAAAACCTTGACGCGGTTCACACCAGGTACACCACTCATCAGTTTACCTTTTCCTCCCTTTGTCTTCTGCAGATAAAAAGCACCATTAATAATGGCCATTCTTCCAGCTACTTCACTCATCGGAATGAGTAAAGGCAAATGGTGGTTATCTGTCTCCACAGTCTCATAAGCCAGACAGACAGCACCACTCTTGAGCATGGCATCGGTAAGTTCCTTGTCACAGGCAAAATGGAAATAAGTGAATACAAGCTGGTCTTGATGGATAAGTGGATATTCCTCAGCGATAGGCTCTTTCACCTTTACTATCATTTCCGCCTCACGATATACACTCTGAATGTCGGGTAAGATTATGGCTCCTACCTTTTCATACGCTTCATCAGCAAATCCGCTGTTCTCTCCAGCCGTATGCTGAACCATCACTTCGTGACCATGTCGAATGAATTCTGCTACTCCTGCTGGTGTCATTCCAACACGGTTCTCATTATTCTTAATCTCTTTTGGAATACCAATTTTCATGATGTTATAGTTTTAAAGGTTCGACATCAGTTTAACTCTGTAAAGATACTGAAAATTTCAATAGGTTGTATGCACTTAGAGGAAAAATTAACATATCTTATATAAACTATTCCTGTTGAATATACTTATTTTAGTTTATTAGGCAATTAGACTAAACTAACATTCTAACTTTATAAATGATAGATATTCTACAAAAAGGATAATTAAAATGCTGAATTATAAAGTGTTAACATGTTAGGTTTGTAATATACATGCTTATCTTTATCTCGCCAATCATTAGATTATTATAATTGCTGGCAATTGGTACATTTGTTTAAACGTATTTTTATATTTTCATCTATTCTAACATACTTTTTTACGGCTATTAGTTTATCGGTTCTTATGTTTATATAACTATACATAGATATGTTTATTCATATATTAGTATAGCCATTTATTAGTATAATCGTTTATTGATATAATCATTTATTAGTATAATCATTTATTGGTATAATAGTCTATACAAATATATATTTAATAGAATATTCATATATAAGTTTAATTAATTTGTTCGTCTATTAGGATATTAATATTTTCGTTTAGTAGCATATCCGAAGTGATGCTTATTCTTCATGAAGATTGTTAGAAAAGTATAAAAAAAAGGATATTTACAAAGAAATAAGAAGATAAATTCTTTTATATCAACTATTTTGGCTATTTTTGCAACCAATATTAGAACAAAAGAACATTAGATAATACAGAAATAAGACTTTTAGTCTTTCCGAACGAAAGAATATAAATCAATCCGTTTATTCTAATTGCCAGCAATTCTAATATATGTAAATTGTATTAAACAATAACGTGAAATAAGGAAAAAAGAAATATGAAACATGAACTACAGGAAATTGTTGCAGTAGTGAACAACAAGGGTGGAGTAGGCAAGACGGCTACTGTGCAGTCTCTGGCTTCTGGCATAGTCCGGTTGAATCACAACCTCAGGGTTCTGGTAATAGACTTAGACCCACAATGCAACCTCTCTTCGCTTTTCGGAGTGAGAGATAACGAATATGATAACATATACAACGCCATGTGCAAACAGAGTGGTGTGCCAGTCTACAAATGTAAAAATGGAGTATATGCAGTTCCAGGATCTGCTCAGATGGAAAATATAGAACAACACCTTCCTGGAGGCCCTTCACTGAGAGAACAGATGAAGAGCTACACGGTATTACTGGGATGCTTGCAGGACAACGATTGCCATGACATGACAGGAGAAGGACTGAAAAACGTATTTGATGATTTCGACTACATTTTCATAGACTGTCCTCCAGCACTTTCCAAGAACACTTATAATGCTTTGGTTGCAGCGAGCAAGATTTTGATTCCTGTACAGATGGAAGCATTATCTGTCAAGGGAGTAAGTGAAGTACTCAGCGTAATGGACGAAGTGAAAGAGTTCCACATGAACGATAATTTGGAATTACTTGGACTCCTGCCAGTTATGGTAGATGAACGAACCAAGATTACCAAGCAGTTGAGCAAACTTTTAGGCGAAAAACATGGCGACTTAATTCTGCCTTGCCGTATCCGACGCTCTGTAAAGTTCCTGGAAGCTCAGGCACACGGACAAAGCATATTCGAATATGCACCTTACTCAAGTACAGGTATCGATTACGAAATTGCTATCAAGCGCATGTTCAACATCAAAATCTAATCTTGGTAGGGTAGGTTGAAACATGTAATAATAAAACAAAAGAAGATAAACTTATAAAATATAAGAATTATGGCTGTAGCAAAAAGAAATTTAGAAGAAATTGGTGAGTCTCTTGAAAATATGGGTATGAACGACCGACCAAGTTTATTAAACACAGAAATGGCAAAAAGCGAAGAGGATAAAAATATATCTAAAGGTGGTCGCAAGAGAAAAAGTTACTGGACTGCAGAGGAAAGACGCACTAGAACGAGTGTGGCTACATATCTTAACAAGGAAGAACTCCTTCTCCTGAAGATGAAATGCCTCTCAGATGATATCCCACAGGAAAATCTGCTCTACAATATCCTGATGGATTACTTGAAAAAGTAAGCAAACAAAAAGTAGTTATTAAAAGGGTGAAAACCACAAAACTGTTTACCTAAAAAAGCGCTAAGCTTAAAAATAAGGTATAAGTTCCTACAAAAACCACATTTTTGTTTACCAAAAGAATGATAATTATAGATTATTCTTTATAATAAATTATATATCTCTTATTTATTACAGAGAGCATAATAGCTTGATTAATAATAAGTTATGTTTGAAATGGTAAATAGAAAAGTGGTTTTAGGTAAATAGGAATATGGTTTATGGTAAATAGCTTGGTGGTTTCGGGTAAATATTTATGTGGTTTTAAGTAAATAAAAAAGTGGTTTTAGGTAAACAACTTTGTGGTTTATGGTAAACAGAAATGTGGTTTTTATATGAGTGAACCAAAAGGAAACAAGAATCTGGTGTGGATTAACACACCTTTTTCGCTGACAAAATTGGATAAGCAATATACATTATTGCAACAAAACATATTGATGGTTGCAAGTACCCATCTGCAGAAGTATGTTGAAGAGTATTTTACCGAGAAGAGAGTGCTTGGAGATGCACGCTCCGACTATCTTTTCGAGAAAGGAATAGAGCATGCTGTTATGGAGATTCCGCCCATCAAAATAGACATCAAGGATTTTCAGGTATCAACGGAGTTTCATAATTATAAGAATCTGCGTGATACGCTGAAGAACGATATCCTCAACCTGTCGGTGCGTGTAAAGACGGATAGCAAGACAGAGAAGATACAGCACGTATTTTCAAACATCGAGATTCCGACAACGCAGAAAGGCTATACAAAGAGCGATGGTGAGAAAGTAGAACGCATCAAGGGTGAAGTAATACTTGAGATAGATCCAAAACTCACTATGAGCCTTTTTGACATGCGTCAGGGATATATTCACCATATCTCCATGATTGCTAAATATTCCAAGAAGGTGAATACACCTCGACTCTATATATATCTGCTTCGTCAGATGGGACTAGACAAGAGCTTGGATGTTAAGGTTGAGTTTTTGCCGATGAAACAGTATTTGGGTCTGGTAGAACTTGATGAACATGGCAATATTCTGCTTGACGACAAGGGGGAGCCTGTGATGAATAAATATCCTAAATTCTCGCAATTCAGAAAACAGGTACTCGATGTGGTAAGGGAAGATCTCAACAGAATGGCTAGTCGCAGTGAGACGGATATCGTATTTGATGAATTTTCTGAAGAAGACTTTATTTATCGGAACGGAAAGCATAAGGGAGATCCTGAATATGTTATCTTCCATATCAAGCGGACGGATGTAGGTATCAATCATATCGGAGATAAAGATGCAGATATTGCTCGTCGTCTGAATGAAAAAATAAACCGTAATAGGGGAAAGAAAACATCTGATGATGCCACACAGCAGGGAGATCTTTTTGCGCATGTATATCAGAATCCTGACAAGAAGATAGAAGTAGACACGACTCAAGGTTTTGAGCAATGGAATCAGTTTATTTCGATGGTACAGGATACCAGTCAGCAAGCCCTGTTGGGCAGATGCAAATTCATAGGAATCAAGAATGACAGATTCTGTATTGCTGCTAGTGATGATGATTTTGCTGCTTTGAAAACATCGGGTCTTGAAAGGCTGGCACAAGAATTTTTTGACTGTGTCGGTTCATTCATGCCTGTATTCTATAGAGGCTAAGCAGAATAAGAAAGCAGAAGAGGAAGTAGGGGAGTACCGTACTTCCTCTTTTTGATATGTAAAACCACATTTCTGTTTACCTACTTTTAAGAATGGCTTATCATCATAACCACAAAACTGTTTACCTGAAATGTCATGTATATAATTCATTCCATTTTGAGGTTATATTAATTATTTACCAAATCCCATGTTATAATTTGATATGTAATAAGTTATATCAGTTTTATATCAGTCTTTTATTCTTAGGTAAACAGTTTTGTGGTTTCTGGTAAACAAAATAGTGGTTTCAGGTAAACAGTTTTGTGGTTTTTATCTTGATAAGATACTATTTTTTATCTTATTCTATTTGAAATCAGGCACCTGAATGCAATTTGAGTATATGTATAACTATCAGTATATTAGTATGTTATGTGAAACGCCTAAAGAAGTTGTCTAGACTTTTTAATCTTTTCTTGAGTAGCAACTGAATAAGAATTTAAAAACCACAAAACTGTTTACCTGGCAGAACGTTCATCGATTTTTATCATAAACCACATTTCTGTTTACCTGTTTTTCTCATGAATTTAACTAGGTAAAAACCACATTTCTATTTACCTAAAAAGGAGCAACTGCTTTTTACTAGGATAGGTAAACAGTTTTGTGGTTTCTGGTAAACAAAATAGTGGTTTCAGGTAAACAGTTTAGTGGTTTAGGTAAATAGAATAGTGGTTTAGGTAAACAAAAATGTGGTTTGTGCTACAAAATGCAGTGATTTTTGGTAAACAACTTTGTGGTTTATGCGTAGTTTTTTGGTTTTAGGTAAACAGTTTTGTGGTTTTCTCCTTATAGAAAATCAAATTCTTAATTGTCTAATTGTAGAATTGACTAATTGCCGGAAAAACTACAAGTAAGTTTCTTTTTTAGGTTATTATTTTGTCATTGAACTGCTTTCAAGTAAGTTCTCACCGCATTCACAAGTTCTATGATGGTTATACCAGTCATGGTCCAACGTGAAACCAGAGCCATCAGCTTTTGAGGTCAGGAATGAACTGTTTGCGCCTGATGGAAAACTCTTGCAAACTTTCAAGAAAAAATAGTGCCAAGAAAGCCCAATGGTCTTTTAGCCTTTGGATTTTCTTGGCACAATATTTAGCCTTAATCTGTTTCCTTATGTTTATGTAAACGGCTAATTATCTTGTAGCCTCTTCCGTATCTTTTGCCTTTTATTCCAATCAGTCCACCATTATAATAATTCAGAACTTCATTTTTATGGAGTCTTGATAGGGTGGTGTTGAAACAGTTTATCTTGAGAGTAGGATAGAGTTGCATAGTCTTATCAATAAGACTCTCTTTGGTTTGCGGGAGGGACTCCTCTGTTAAGACTTTTACCATCGTAGATGCCAAAGAAGGTTTGGAATTATCTTTCAGGATAGTCTTTTCTTTTTTCTTTTCCTTCTTCTCCTTCTTCTTTTGGTTATCTACAGTTGGAGTGGTAGTCTTTTTCTCTTCCTTCTTTGCCTGTTTGGCAAAGGATTCCGTATTGATGTCAAGCTTCAGTCCCAGAATTTCCGAAATGATGTTCTTGAGGACATAGATGAACAACTCGCTGTCTTCACTCTTGAGTGAGGTCTCTTGTTTCCAGTAGCGACTCTTGAAAGCAAGTTGGGTCAACTCTTCAATCTCCTGTTCAGAAATATCTTCTTTGTTAGCGAGACGTGCATTGGCCACATTGAGGAATGAAGCAAAGGAGAAGGTGGAGAATTGACTTGGAATTACGTATGTGAAAATATGATTGTTTTCTCCCTTTGCTGAAGGATGTTTGAGATTAATCATACTCATCCCTTTTACCAAAGCAATTAAAAAAGCCATGCTGGCGTATGAGAGATTTGTATTTTCAACCTCACAGATTCCTTTATAGTCGAGGTTCTTGTCCGAGATAAAGTTCATGGTAAAAATACCATAGTTAGTCCATTCTGTAGAATGGAGCAACTGCTGGAGTGTGGGATCTTCTGGTGCACCCAAGCCTCTGTTAACGCTATCTATATAGCGACGCATTGTTTCTACTTCTTCCCATTGGAGAAGTGAATCATCTCCCGGCTCATTGTTTCTGATGCAGCCGATGGTTCCCAGTCTGATAACATCAGCAGAAGTTGAAGTTCGCAGGTGATTTGCGAGCTTGGCAAATAAATTAGGCATCCAGTCGAAATCATCAACCGGCGAATCTATATAATCTTCCTGATAGTAATTGTTATCAGTAAAATCTAAATCTTGATACATGCTATATTTTGTAAAAAATTGAATTCAAATCTTTCATTTGCAAAGGTAAGAAAAAATATTCTATTCTCCAAATTTTTGGCTAACTATTTGAACATCAGAGTATATTTTATGGTTTTGTTTGCTGAAAAATCACAAAAAATGGTCTTACTTGTAAAAAAGACAGACTTTTTAATAGTTTACAGGTCAAAAGGTGAGAAAGAATCTGTATTTTTTCTTGTATGATTAAAATGTTTTTTGTAACTTCGCAGCATGATTTAACGTGAATAATAATACTTATATATATAATTAAGGTGAAAGCATTTACATATATCCAGCAAGGAAAGTTTGGCTTCACAGAAAAAGGGAAGCCTACGATAATAGATGAGCATGATGCCATCGTAAGAGTAACGCTGAGCAGTATCTGCACCAGTGATCTTCATATCAAGCATGGTTCTGTGCCTCGCGCAGTACCGGGGATTACTGTTGGCCACGAAATGGTAGGCATTGTAGAGGAAGTAGGGGAGAGGGTTTCCCATGTGAAGCCGGGCGACAGAGTAACCGTGAATGTAGAGACCTTCTGTGGAGAATGCTTCTATTGCAAGCATGGATACGTGAACAATTGTACTTCTCCACATGGCGGATGGGCTCTGGGATGCAGAATCGATGGAGGGCAGACGGAATATGTGAGGGTTCCTTATGCTACAACCGGCTTGAACAAGATTCCTGATTCGGTAAGCGATGAGCAGGCGCTCTTCGTTGGCGACATCCTTGCTACTGGATTCTGGGCTACGAGAATATCTGAAATTACGGAGGAGGATACTGTCTTGATTATCGGTGCTGGCCCTACGGGTGTCTGCTGTTTGCTTTGCACTCTGCTCAAGAATCCGAGAAACATCATCGTCTGTGAGAAATCAAAGGATAGGCGAGAGTTTATCCAGAAGCATTATCCGCAGGTGATGGTTGTTGAACCGGAGGATTGTGAGGCATTTGTCAAACAACATAGTCAGCATGGGGGAGCTGATGTGGTGA
>ULKN01031369.1_pt1 | contig 16482 bp, 10 predicted proteins | sample 1951171 | NCBI WGS metagenome assembly ULKN01 (sample SAMEA4835502, study PRJEB28245) | human gut metagenome | biome: gut microbiome; material: fecal sample | place: Denmark | collected 2008
TAGCCGATCTTGTCTCCGCCCGTTCCACTCAGCGCAGGGATATGCTCGAGGAGGCGGCGGGCATCTCGCACTTCCGCTATCGCCGTGCCGACGCAACAAGGCGGCTCGAGCAGGCGGAGGAGAATTTGGTAAGGCTCAGAGATATTCTCTCGGAGCTTGAGGGCAGAATCGGCCCGCTCAAAACTCAGAGCGAGAAAGCGATAAAATTCCTTGCTCTTGCCGAAGAGAAGAAAACTCTCGAGATTGGCCTGTGGTTACATACGATAGATAAATCAAAGAACGGCCTGCGCGAGCAGGAGCACAAGCTCTCGGTTGCAACGGCGCAGTATGACGAGACGGAAACGAAGCTCGTTAAGCTCATCGAGGAGATAGAGGCCTCCATCAAGGAGGGGCAGGATATCACCCTTGAGATCGAGCGGCTGAGGTCTGCGATATCCGACAGCGAGGAGCAGGCGGCGGTCATCGACGGCAGGATAGCCGTTGAGCGCAACACCATCGAGCACAACCGCCAGACCGTCGAGCGCATCACCGCCGACATGGGCGACAGCGAGAAATTCGCGGCGGAGACCGACCGCAGGATAGAGCAGGCTCAGAACGAGGCGGCTCAAAAAGAAGCGCAGGCAGCCGAGAAGCGCGAAGCCCTTGCGGCGGAGCTGCAAAAGCTCGGCGAGCTGCTCAGCCGCAACAGCGAGAACAGCGAGCAGGCAAAGGCTCTCGGCGACAAGGCCGCGGCCTCGGCAATGCAGCTTGCGGATATCAGGGTCGAGCGCTCGACAGCAGTTTCGGCGGCGAGAGAGCTTGCAGCCCGAATAGACGCGATAAACGAGGCAATGTCCTCCCGCAGCGACGCCCTCGAAACTCTCTCGGCGGAGAAAGCTTCCGCTGAGAACGCCTTGAGAAAGCTCAGGAACGAGGCGGCGGAGCACGAAAACGCCCTTGACGGCTACAGGATGATAATTGATTCCCGTGCGGGCAAGGTCGAGAAGCTCCGTAAGGAGCTGGAGGCGGCGAACCTCGACATATATCAGAAAAACGCAAGGATCAAAATGCTCGACGACCTCGAAAAGAACCTTGACGGCTACGCCGGCAGCGTTCAGAAGGTCATCAGAGAGTCCAAGAGGGGCGCTCTCAGGGGCATTCACGGCACTCTTTCACAGCTTATAACCGCAACGCCCGAGTACGCCGTGGCGATCGAAACGGCTCTCGGCGCGGCGATACAGAATATCGTCACCGACGACGAAAACGCCGCAAAAAGGGCGATAAATTACTTAAAAGAGAATCGGGTGGGCAGGGCGACCTTCCTGCCGCTTACCTCCGTCAAGGCGAGGCCGTTCACCGAGAACGGGCTTGCAAATTGCGAGGGCTTCGTCGATATGGCGGATAAGCTGCTCGATTTTGACCCGAAATATGCCGGCATCATCGGCTCCCTGCTCGGCAGGACAGCGGTGGTCGACAACATCGACAACGGCATAGCGATGGCAAAGAAATATTCCTACCGCTTCAAGATAGTTACCCTCGACGGTCAGGTGCTCAATGCGGGCGGCTCCATGACGGGCGGCTCCAGAGGCTCGGGCACGGGCTTCCTGAGCAGAATGACCGAGATCGAGGCGCTGCGCGAGACCGTGGCGGCTCTCGAAAAGCAGCTCGGCGACAGGCAGAGCGCCTACAAAACGCTCTCCGAGGAGGTCGCAAACGTCCAAGCGGAGCTTGAAGCCTCCGAAGCGGAGCTTATCAAGACCCAGGAGGCTATCATCAGAGCCGAGAGTGAGCTGAAGCTCGTCAGCGACAGATACGCCGCCGCAAGCGGTCAGATAGAGGAGCTTGAGAGCGAGAAATCCGCCGCCGCGGAGCGCATCAAAGAGGCGCACGCCGCGGAGCAGAGGGCTGATGAACGCATAGCTCAGCTTACCGCCGAGGGCGAGGAGCTTTCCGAGAAGATAAGCGAGCTTGACGAGCGCAGAGAAGAGATCGACAGGCTGCGTGAGGAATCCGCAGCGGTTCAGAATTCGCTGAACCTTGAGATAGTCGCATTGCATAAGGATATCGAGGCGTGCAAGGAGACGGTGCAGAGCTGCATCGAGCAGAAAGAGGCGTACAGCCGCCGCGCGGGCACTCTCTCCGACGAGATAGAGGCCATTCGGCTTAGCAATGAGCAGACCGAGGCGGGCATTCGCGAGCTTGAGCAGGAGGCGGCAGCTCTCAGGGAGAATGCCGTCAAGACCCGCGAGAAGATAGAGGAGCTTATCGGCAAGCGCTCCGGCGTCGAGGCTCAGAGCACGGCGCTGCGCTCAAAGGAGAGGGAGATGACCTCCGAGCGCGAGAAGCTCAGCGGCGAGGTCGCAAGGCTCGAGGAGCGCAAGGAATCGCTCCAAAGGGAGCTGGAGACAGCCCGCAACAAGCTCTATGACGAATATCAGCTCTCCCTGCGCGAGGCCGAGGAGGTCGGCACGGTGCCCGAGGATATCCCGAAGGCGCAGCGCACTTTGCAGGAGATAAAGGGCAAGATAAGAGCCCTCGGCAGCGTCAATGTCGGCGCAGTCGAGGAATACAAAGAGGTATCCGAGCGATACGAATACATGAGCGGCCAGATAAGCGACATCGAGGAATCCAAGGCCGAGCTTGTCAAGCTCATCGACGAGCTGACGGGCAAGATGGCCGAGAGATTCAGGGAGCAGTTCAGGCGCATCAACAATAATTTCACCGAGACCTTCAAGGACCTTTTCGACGGAGGCAAGGCGGAGCTTGTGCTCGACGATCCGCAGGACGTGCTCGAATGCAATATCAACATCAGGGTGCAGCCCCCGGGCAAGAACGTGCAGAATATCGACCTGCTCTCCGGCGGCGAAAAGGGACTCTCGGCGATCGCGCTGCTCTTCGCTATCCTCAAGGTCACTCCCGCGCCGTTCTGCATCTTTGACGAGGTCGAGGCTGCGCTGGACGACGTCAACGTCACACGCTACGCCCAATATGTCAGGGGCATGACGGGCAGCACTCAGTTCATCCTCATCACCCACCGCCGAGGCACCATGGACGAGGCCGATATGCTCTACGGCGTCACCATGCAGGAGGAGGGCGTTTCAAAGCTGCTCGAGCTTAAAACTGCCGAAATGGCAAAAAAACTCGGGCTTGAATAACGGAAACCTTTGTGCTATAATAAACTTGGTTTAATATTAAATAAACTGTTTCAGGAGGAAGAAGAAAATGGCTAACCACGGAATCATCAATTACCCCGACGCTCAGCTTGTTACTAAGCAGCTTGACGCACTTATTAAGAAGCCTATCTATTCGATCAAGCCTGAAGCTCTTGAGAATTACTGCTCCGAGTATTTTGAGAAGAAGTGCCCGACCTCGAAGAAGATGATCGAGGAAGCAAAGCAGGTCATTCCCGGCGGCGTTCAGCACAACCTCGCTTTCAACTATCCGTTCCCCCTCGTCTTTACCAAGGCTGAGGGCGCATATCTCTATGATATCGACGGCAACAGATACTTTGACTTCCTGCAGGCGGGCGGCCCCACCGTTTTGGGCAGCAATCCCCCCGCAGTGCGTGAGAAGGTCATCGAGCTGCTCAATACCTGCGGCCCGTCCACCGGCCTTTTCCATGAGTATGAGTACAAGCTCGGCAAGAAGATAGTCGACCTTATCCCCAATGTTGATATGTTCCGTATGCTCGGTTCGGGCACCGAGGCCTGCATGACCGCTATCCGTGTCGCTCGCCTTGCCACCGGCAAAAGGAAGATACTCAAGATGGGCGGCGCTTATCACGGCTGGAGCGATCAGCTCGGCTACGGCATCCGCATCCCCGGCACCAAGTGGACTCAGGCTCACGGCGTTCCCCGCTTTTGCTTCAAGGATACCGAGGAATTCTTCCCCGGCGACCTGAACGACCTTGAGAGAAAGCTCCGCGCAAACAGACTCAAGGGCGGCACCGCTGCCGTTATGCTCGAGCCCGTCGGCCCCGAGAGCGGCACCAGACCCGTTGACAAGAACTTCTGCAAGGGCGTTGAGACCCTTTGCCGCAAGTACGGCGCACTGCTTATATTCGATGAAGTCGTTACCGCATTCAGAGTCAGCATGAACGGCGCTCAGGGCTACTTCGGCGTTTCGCCCGACCTGACCGTATTCGGCAAGGTCGTCGCGGGCGGCTACCCCGGCGCAGGCGGACTCGGCGGTAAGAGAGAATACATGAAGTATCTCGGCGCAGGCCTTGACGGCTCGCAGAAGATACATAAGGCATTCTGCGGCGGCACCATGTCCGCTAACCCGCTCAGCTGCGTTGCCGGCTACACCATGCTCGAGGAGATGGAGAAGGCCGACGCCTGCTACAAGGCCGGTCTCATGGGCGACAGGATCACCGCAGGTCTTCAGGAGCTTATCAAGAAGCACGATCTTCCCTTTGTTGCATTTAACCAGGGCTCCATCTGCCATCTTGAGACCGTCGGCACCATGCACTTCTCCATCAATTGGAGCAAGCCTTGGACCATCCCCGGCGTGCTCAACGCTACCAACGCCCGCAAGAAGGAAATGGAGCACATGGGCGCTGCCTACATGGCAGAGGGCCTCGTAACGCTTGCAGGCAGCCGCCTCTACACCAGCGCTGCTTACACTCCCGAGATGATCGACGAAGCTCTTGCAGCCTTCGACAGAGTATTCTCAAATGTTACCTGCCTTGGCTGATAAGCCGAAAGGAAAACTATCATGGATGTTTTGACTGCTAAAAAGCTCGTTATCGAGGCGGGTGAGAAGCTGGTCGAGTCCGGCCTTATCGCAAGGACTTGGGGCAACGTGAGCTGCCGTGTGGATGACAAGACCTTTGTCATCACCCCGAGCGGCAAGCCCTATATCGGCCTTACCCCCGACGATATCGTTGAAGTTGCAATAGATTCCCTCGAATGGAGCGGCGGCGTCAAGCCGTCCTCCGAGAAGGGTATTCACGCAGAGGTCTATAAGGAGTATCCCGGGGCGGGCTTCGTTATCCACACCCACCAGAAGGTCGCCTCCGTTATCAGCGCGCTCCGCAGCGGCATTGAGACCGTCACCGGCGAGGCAAAGAAGCTCATCGGCGACAGGATCCTCATCGGCTCATACGGCCTGCCCGGCACAAAGAAGCTGCGCAAGGGCGTCACGAAGGCGCTCAGGCTCAGCCCCTCAAAGGCTGTTATCATGGCTCACCACGGCGCTCTTTGCTTCGGCAGGGACAGCGCAGAGGCGTTCGCCGTGGCAGAGACGCTTGAAAAGCTCAGCACGGAGTACCTTCTGAACTCCGCAAAGGAGAAGCTCGGCATAAAAGCGGACAATTTAAATGACTTCTGTACGAAAATTGCAGATAGGATTACAAAATCCAAAAAAACTGTTGAAATTGATGAATCTTTGTTGTATAATAGTAGCTGTAACAGAGACGACGGAAAGATCACCCTTACCAATAAGGGCGACGGTTCCGTTGCGTCAATGGATCTCAAGACCGGCGAGGCTGACAAGGCACTTGCGCCGTCGGCGGACGCTCACCGCAGCGTTTACCTTGCATACCCGTCATTCAATTATATAATCCACAACACTTCAAGCGAGGTCGCCGCAGTTTCAAGGCTCGGCAAAAATATGAAGCCCCTGCTTGATGACTTTGCTCAGATCTGCGGCCCCAAGGTCAAGATCGCAAGTATCGACAAATGCGCCAAGGCGCTCAAAGGCAAGAATGCCGTCCTCGTCAAGGATCTCGGCGCTCTTTGCTGCGGCGCTGTCGAGGGCGACGCTCAGGCGGTCGATATGATAATGAGCAAGAGCTGCCTTACCCTGCTGGGCACCAAGATATTCGGCAAGGCAAAGGCGATCAACCCTGTCGAGGCTCTGCTGATGAGAGTTGTTTATCTCACCAAGTACTCCAAACAGGCGTCTAAATAATTTGATCACTACCATCTTTTGTCCCCCCCGTTTTATACGAGAAAAATCCGAGGCTCCCCGCCTCGGCTTTTTCTTTTAAATTTTCCTTTCTGCATAGCGTGGGCACAGTATGACGTCTCAAGGTGATTTGTTTTGAGCTAACAATATGAAAAAAGAACCGCAAAAGCGATTCCGAATAGATGAGTGAAATTTTCTGTTTTACAGAAAGTGAAATAAAATCCACTCGTCGCCGCAGCGATGTCACACGCAATAGCAACATAAACGGTAAAGCTTGCCGAGATGATTAAACAAAAGAATGCGGAAATCGCCGCTGGAAAAGAACGACTTAAATCGGGACGAACGATAGGGCGATTATTCAGACAACCGCCGCGGTTTTCCGCGGCGGTTGCTCGCTGTCTGTCGTGGTGGGAGGCTGTATGGATTAATTTTAATCCTGCGGGGTCACTGCGGCGACGGTCTGACCGAATTCGTCGGTCTCCGGCTCGGTCTTTTCAACAAAGACATTCAGATAGACCTCGGTGCCGACGTCGTAGGCCTTGTCGGCAAACGGCGCCATTTGGACGACCTCATTATTGCGGTAGCTGCCCTCGTAGATCTCCTTTTTGATGCATTTGAAACCCAGCTCCGTCAAGCGTTTCTCCGCCTCGGCGTAGTCGTAGCCGACCACGCTCGGGAGCACGACCTGCTGCTTGCCCTTGCTGACATAGATGACGATCTCGGTGCCGGGCTGCACGAGGGTATCCGACTTGACGCTCTGCCCGACGATATAGCCCTCGGGCACCTTGTCGTCATAGACATCCTCTGAGACGAGCTTGAAATTCTGCGTGAATACGGGATTCACAAGCACGTCAACGGCGCTCTTATTGATGAAATCGGGCACGGCTATCGTCTCCTGATTTGACTGAGTGACCGTAACATTGCCGCTGTTCTGGTTAAAATTGAATTTGAAAGTATCTTTAAATACTGTGAACGCAAGGATTATAAATATCGCGAGACCGACTACGATGCAAAGAGCTGCGGAAACTATTATCGTCGGCACTCCGTCGCCGTTCTTTTTGGGGGCGGGATTATTCTCGGGCGCGGGTCTCTTCTCCGGCTGCCTTGCGGGCTCGGGTCGGGGCTGCTTCTGCGCCTGCTCGGCTCGCTGATACTGCCCGCTCGCCGCCGTTGCCACGGGCGAAGCCGACAGCTCGGCTCTGAGCTGCTCGACCGTCCTTGTTCTGTCCTCAGGCAGAATTTGTAAGGCGTTGATGAGGCCGTTTATGACATAAGCGGGCAGCGCCTCGGCAAATTTGCCGGGCACCATGAGCCTGTCGTTCGTCATGCGCTCCTTTGCGGAGATAGGGTCGCTGCCGATAAGGGTGCGATAAAGCACAGCCGCAAAGGCATAGATATCCGTCCAAGTGCCTTGCCTGCCGTCAAGCCCGTATTGCTCGATGGCGGCGTATCCGTCGAAAAGCTGGCTGTTCAGCTCGCTGCGGGCGGTCCTCGCCGCACCGATGCAAAAGCCCGTTATCTTTATCTTGCCGTCGCCGCCGATTATCAGCGTCGAGGGCGAGATGCCGCGGTGGATTATGCCCGCCGAGTGCAGCGTGCCAAGAGTTGAGAGCAGCGGCATGAGCAGCTGCCTTGCCTTCTCCCAGGGCACATAGCCGAGCTTGTTTCTGAGCAGGAAATCACGCAGGGATATCCCCTCGAAATGGTCGTATATCGCATAAGAGGTGTTGTAATCCTCAACGACTGCGTTGACGCTTATCAGCGCCGAGAGACCCTTGAGCCTTGCGAGCTTAGTCCAAAGCTCCTCAAAGCTGCGGCGCAGCTCGGCGAAGGTGGCTTCGCTGCCGGGCATCACCTGTAAATTCAGGTTGGTCGTGGTTCTCGTCGTGAACGAATCGGGGATAAATTCGCGGAGCTTTACCGCCTTTTTCTCCTTGAGATCCCAGCCGATATAAGTGGCGCCCTCGCCGTTATACTCGAGCATTTTGCCCACAAGATAACGGTTGGCGACGAGAGTCCTCACCGGCAGATAAGGCGATATCTGAGCGGAATCGACATGGTAGCCGCAGTAGGGGCAGATCTTCTCATCACCTATCTCCCGCATACAGCTCATACACAGATTGTCGGAACTGATCATTGACAGCTCTCCTTTTTGAATAGAATAAACCATTGAAAATAATAGCAAAAAAAGCCGGGTTTGTCAATCTTGGTGACAGCATTGTAACCTTTTCGGGCGAACACTTCGGGCAAATCGGATAAAATATATATTTTCGCAGGGATTTTCTCTTGAAAAAGCGGCGCACTGTTGTTATAATTATTTTGATTATAGGAAGGAGGCTTACTCGATATGGCTAAATCAGAAAACAGCATACCGCTCTACCTTTTCCACGAGGGCACGAACGCAAAGGCATATGAATACCTCGGCGCTCACCCCGTTGACGGCGGAGTTTGCTTCAGAGTATGGGCTCCGAACGTGCAGTGGGCAGGCGTTGCGGGCGACTTCAACGGCTGGCAGCCCGACAAAGCCCCGATGACTAAAATAAGCTCCGGGGTGTGGGAATGCTTCGTTGACGGCGTTAACCGCTACGACGCCTATAAATATTACTTCCGCACGGCGGACGGCAGGGAATTCTACAAGAGCGATCCCTTTGCTTTCCACTGTGAGACAAGACCCGGCACGGCATCCAAATACTACGGCGAGCTTGACTTTGACTGGAGCGATAAGGGCTGGCTGCGTAAGCGCAAAAAGGCCGATATCTATTCCTCGCCGATGAATATATACGAGGTCCACGCAGGCTCATGGCAGCTCTATGACGACGGCAACCCGCTCTCTTACCGTGACTTGGCGGACAGGCTCATTCCGTATGTCAAGGATATGGGCTACACCCACATCGAGCTGCTCCCCGTCATGGAGTATCCCTTTGACGGTTCGTGGGGCTATCAGGTCACGGGCTATTTCGCCCCGACCTCCCGCTACGGCACACCCGAGGACTTCGCATACTTCGTGAACGCCGCCCACAACGCCGGCATAGGCGTTATCCTCGACTGGGTGCCCGCTCACTTTCCAAAGGACACCTACGGTCTGTATGAATTCGACGGCGGCGCCTGCTACGAATACGCCGACCCGCGCAAGGGCGAGCATCTGCAATGGGGCACAAGGGTCTTTGACTACGGTAAGCCCGAGGTGCAGAGCTTCCTCGTCTCGAGCGCAATGTTTTGGATAAGCGAATACCATATCGACGGGCTGAGGGTGGACGCCGTTGCCTCCATGCTCTATCTCGATTACGGCAGGGACGACGGCAACTGGATACCGAACTGCCACGGCGGCAGGGAGAATCTCGAGGCCGTTGCATTCCTCAAGAAGCTCAATGAATCCGTCTTTCGCGAGCACGGCGATGTGCTGATGATAGCGGAGGAGAGCACCGCGTGGCCGATGGTCTCCCGCCCGACCTATCTCGGCGGCCTCGGTTTCAACTTCAAGTGGAATATGGGCTGGATGAACGACTGCCTGCGCTACTTCTCCCTCGACGGGCTGGCAAGGAAATTCAACCACGACTGCCTGACCTTCTCTTTCTTCTACGCCTTCTCCGAGAATTTCGTCCTGCCTATCTCGCACGACGAGGTAGTCCACGGCAAATGCTCGCTGATAAATAAAATGCCCGGCACTTATGAGGAGAAATTCGCCGGTGTGCGCTCTTTCCTCGGCTATATGATGTCTCACCCGGGCAAGAAGCTGCTCTTCATGGGCTGCGAATTCGGTCAGTTCATCGAGTGGAATTACAAGCAGCAGCTCGACTGGCTCCTGCTCGACTATGAGGCGCACAGGCAGCTCAAGAGCTATGTGAGCGCCCTCAACAAATTCTACCTCGCCAACTCCCCGCTCTGGGAGATAGACTACAGCTGGGAGGGCTTCAGCTGGATAGTCAGCGACGACAGCTCCAACTCCGTCGTAGCCTATATCAGACGCGACAAGAAGGAGAACGAGCTTATCGCCCTTTGCAATTTTACGAGCGTGACAAGGCAGAAATACCGCATAGGCGTGCCGAAGCCCGGCACCTACAGAGTGGTGTTCAGCTCGGCTCTGCCGGAATTCGGCGGCAAGGGCGAGAGCACCGTCGGCTCGGTCAGGGCGAAGAAAAAACCGATGCACGGATACGAATACAGTATTGAACTCGATATCGAGGGATTGAGCTGTATGTATATAAAGAATACTTCCCGCAAAAAAGATAAATAAGGAGGAATTTGTATGGCAATCAAACCCGAATGCATAGCGATGCTTCTTGCGGGCGGCCAGGGCAGCCGCCTGGGTATCCTTACCCAAAAAATAGCTAAACCCGCCGTTCCCTACGGCGGCAAATACCGCATAATCGACTTTCCTCTTTCCAACTGCGTCAACTCCGGCATCTACACCGTCGGCGTGCTCACACAGTATCAGCCGCTTGAGCTGAACGACTACATCGGCAACGGCCAGCCTTGGGATCTCGACCGCGCAAACGGCGGAGTCCACATCCTCTCCCCCTATCAGCAGATAAAGGGCACCGAGTGGTATAAGGGCACGGCGAACGCCATCTATCAGAATATCAACTTCATCGAGAGATATGACCCCGAATATGTGCTCGTGCTCTCGGGCGACCACATCTACAAGATGGATTACTCCAAGATGATAGATTATCACAAGAAGCAGGACGCCGCCTGCACCATTGCAATGCTCGAGGTGCCGTGGGAGGAGGCGAGCCGCTTCGGCCTGATGATAGTCAACGACGACGGCTCCATCAAGGAATTTGAGGAGAAGCCGAAGAACCCGAGGAGCAACAAGGCCTCCATGGGCGTTTATGTATTCAGCTGGAAGAAGCTGAAGAAATATCTTGTCGAGGACGAGGCAAACCCGAATTCAAGCAACGACTTCGGCCACGACCTTATCCCCGCGATGCACAATAACGGCGAGAGGCTCTTTGCCTATCAGTTCGACGGCTATTGGAAGGACGTCGGCACTATAGACAGCCTCTGGGACGCAAACCTCGACCTGCTCAATCCGAAGGTCGACCTCGACCTTGACGACGACAGCTGGAAGATATACTCCCGCTCGCCCGCCGCAGCGCCGCATTATATCGGCTCAGAGGCGAAGGTCGAGAATTCGATGATAACCGAGGGCTGCGAGATAGACGGCGAAATTGATTACTCCGTGCTCTTTGCGAACGTCACCGTCGAGGAGGGCGCAGAGGTCACTTATTCGATCGTAATGCCCGGCACGGTGGTCAAAAAGGGTGCGAAGGTGCGCTACTCGATAGTGGCGGAGAACGCCGTGATAGACGAGGGCGCTCAGGTCGGCGAGAAGCCGGAGAATATGGCCGATATCAAGGATTGGGGCGTTACCGTCATAGGCAGCGGCGTCCATGTCGGCAAGGGCGCAAAGGTCGAGCCTAAAGTGATGGCCGACAGCGACGTAGGAGGTGCGGAATAATGGCGACAAATAACGTACTTGGCATAATTTTTTCCAACGCTTACGATGAAGTACTCCCCGAGCTTACAGCTCTGAGGACTATGGGCTCAGTCCCGTTTGCGGGCCGCTATCGCCTGATAGATTTCCCGCTCTCAAACATGGTCGACGCAGGCATCACCAAGGTCGGCGTCATCACCAAGAGCAATTACCGCTCGCTGATGGATCATCTCGGCACGGGCAAGCCGTGGGATCTCTCCCGCAAGAGGGAGGGCATGACCCTGCTGCCCCCGTTCAACACCCCCGAATCCGGTATGTTCAGAGGCAAGCTCGACGCCCTTTACGGCAGCATTGATTATATCAGCCGCTCCGATAAGGAATTCGTCCTGCTCACCGACTGCAACGTCGTCTGCTCGATAGATTATGAGGATATGCTCGCCGAGCACATCGCCAACAATGCGGATATCACCGTCGCCTACGCCAAGGGCCTGCCCCCGAGAGTCAAGAATTCCACCGAATTCTTAATCGATAAGAACGGCAAGGTCACGGGCGAGACTCTGGTCGATTGCTACAGCAGCAGCGTGAATTATTCGCTGAAGATAATGCTGATAAGGCGCACCCTGCTCGAGCGCTTCCTCCACGAATCAAGGACAAGCGGCAGGGATGATTTTGAATCCATCCTGCCCCGCAATATAAGCCTGCTCAACGTCCATGCCTATGAGCAGAAGGGCTTCGTAAGGGTGCTCGAATCCCTGAGAAGCTACTATGACATCAGCCTCGAGCTGCTCAAATCCGAGAACAGAAAGGCGCTCTTCACCCCCGACAGGCCCGTATTCACCAAGGTCAGGGATCAGATACCCGCCATCTACGGTATCGGCGCCGACGTCTCAAATTCACTCATCGCCGACGGCTGCCGCATTGACGGCACGGTGGAGAACAGCATTCTCTTCCGCGGCGTTACCGTCGCCAAGGGCGCTGTGGTGAGGGACTCCATCGTTATGCAAAGCTCATATATCGGCGAGGGCGCCAAGGTCGAGAGCGTTATCACGGATAAATCCGTGGTCGTCAAATCCGGCAGGACTCTCTGCGGCGCGCCCACCTTCCCCGTTTATATCGGCAAAGGCATAGTTATCTGAGAAAGTGGGATTTCCTATGGCTCTGAAAGACAAAAAACAATTGCAGAATATTCTGACCGGCGTTGTGGTTGCTCTGGCGCTGATCCTGCTGCTCGTCGTCATCCTCGTTAAGACGGGGGTATTCAACAGCAGCGAAAAAACGACCGCCGAGGAGACGGTCATCGACACCGCCGTGGTCATTGCGAGCGAAACGCAGGAGAACGGCGAGGTGACATATTACACCGTTTTCTCCCGCTACGCGAGACCCAAGATCTCCTCAAATCACATCTACCCGACCAAAAAGACTACCGCTCCCTCCTCGACCGTCGCTTATGTTGAAGTGACCGAGGTCGAGTATGAGACGGACGCCGAGGGCAACCGCGTGCTCGACGAGAACGGCCAGCCCGTCACCAAGGTGGTGAGGTACACCGTCCCCGCGGACAGCACCGTCCTTGAGGAGACGACCACCAAATATGTGCAGCGCACCGAGTATCGGGTCGTGACCGACCCCGTGCTCCACAGGCCGAGGAAGGATAGGGACGGCAACGTCATAACCGAGGTCGTGACCCTTGACCCGCCCCGCACCGAGAAGCCCGATATCTGGAGCGAAAGCGTTGAGCCGGGCACGGTGACCGAGGACGGCAGACCCGATATCGACCTTAACGGCGGCCTTGTGCGCGACGACGCGCTCGCTCAGTCCATCGTCTCGGCGATAAACTCCGACCGTGAGGCTGCGGGATTGGCTCCGCTCAGCGACTCCACCAAGCTCAAGGGCATGGCTAGAGCGAGGAGCAAGGCAGTTGCCCGCCCCGATTTGTTCGGCAGCTACAGCGTCTCCGGCATGGTCTATGAATTCAAGACCTCTTACGGCGGCAAGGCTCTCTACGGCGACGTGGCGGCCTCCGCCAGCGGCAGCGCAATGAGCGAGAGCGTCAGCTCCGTCGGCGTCGGCGTTGTCAAATATATGGATACATATTATACTACGGTTATTTTTGAATAATGAACGCAACGAAAGGAAGACACGAAATGAAAGTTCTTTATGTTTCAAGTGAGGCGCTGCCCTTTGCCGCAAGCGGCGGGTTAGCGGATGTTGCCGGCTCGTTGCCCGGCGCTCTGACAAGGCGCAGGACCCCGTGCAGAGTCATTATGCCTCTCTACGGCTGCGTGACAGCCGACCAGAGAGCCTCCATGCGCTTTATCACCAGCATCATGGTGCCCGTATCATGGCGCAGGCAGTATTGCGGCATATTCGAGACCAAATACAACGGTGTCACCTATTATCTGCTCGACAATGAGTATTATTTCAAGCGTGACACCCTCTACGGCCACTATGACGACGGCGAGAGATTCGCTTTCTTCTCAAGAGCCGTGCTCGAAGCGCTGCCCTACCTCGACTTCAAGCCCGACATCATCCACTGCAACGATTGGCAGTCGGCTCTCGTGCCGGTCTATTACTCCACCATGTACGCCAACCGTGAGGGATACGCAGGCATAAAGACTATTTTCACAATTCACAATATCCAGTATCAGGGCATCTACGGCAAGGATATCCTCGGCGATGTTTTCGGCCTCGGCGAGGAGCACGCCTCCCTCGTTGAATTCGGCGACTGCATCAATCTGATGAAGGGCGGCATCGAATGCGCCGACAGAGTGACCACCGTCAGCAACACCTACGCCGGCGAGATACTCGACCCCTGGTTCAGCCACGGGCTTCACCCCATCCTGCTCGAGCGCAGCTACAAGCTCAGCGGCATACTCAACGGCATTGACACCAAGAGCTACGACCCCGAAACGGATAAGGATATCTTCTATAATTTCTCCGCAAAATCGCCCGAGAACAAGGCCAAGGACAAAGCCGCCTTACAGGAGCTTTTCGGCCTGCCCGTCAATGCGGATACCCCGCTCATCGGCATCGTCTCCCGCCTCGTCGCCCACAAGGGCTTCGACCTGATAAAGAGGGTCATGTGGGATCTCGTCGCCTCGACCGATATGCAGCTCGTTTTGCTCGGCTCAGGCGATTGGGAGTATGAATCCTTCTTCAAGGAGCTTGCGGCGGCGTTCCCCGGCAAGGTCGGCGTGCGCCTCGGCTTCATACCCGACATGGCGAGGAAGATCTACGCCGGCAGCGATATGTTCCTCATGCCGTCCAAGAGCGAACCCTGCGGACTGTCACAGATGGTGGCGCTGCGCTACGGCTCGATCCCCATCGTCAGGGAGACCGGCGGCCTCAAGGATACCATCACCGACAGCGGCGACGGCCAGGGCAACGGCTTCACTTTTAAGAGCTACGACGCATACGATATGCTCGACGCGATCCACCGTGCCCTCGCGGCTTATTATGACAAGAAGCACTGGAGCACTCTCGTCACCAGAGCCCTCAAATGCGACAACAGCTGGGGACGCTCCGCAAGAGAATACATCAAGCTCTATCAGTCGCTTTGATATAACAAAAAAGAGGGACTGTATCCACGGTACAGTCCCTTTTATTATTTTACATATTCATACGGTATCGGCGGCGTATACTCCGCCATGTGCTTAAAGATTAGCTGCTCCGCAGCCTTGACCAGCGCTTCGAGCGGCTTCGGCGGGGGAGTTTCCTCCGCGGGGCGCTTCGCCTTGGTCGGCTTGATGCATTCGTCGAGGGTCTGCGAGATAAGCTCCAAAAACAGCGGGTTGCAATAAAGCTCGCCGTCCGAATAGGCTCTGCCCGCCCAATTTTTGGGCAGCCTGCCCGCCTCCGCCTCAAGAAGTATGATGCGGTAGGCTTCAAGGATTATCAGCCTGTCAAAGTCGAAGCCGTAATCCCTCGTGCCGCCGGAGAGGTGGTCGCGGAGCATCAGCGCAGCCTTGAGCATAGTGCCGCTGCCGGCTTTTTCGTCATTGACGCTTTTCTCCATGAGCAGCGAGAGCCTGCTGCTGCCCGTGCGGTCGGCGCTCCTGCCGAGCAGATAATCGCAGGTGACGCCGTAATAATCGGCCGCCTTTATCAGGAAGCTGTGGCCGCACTCCCTTATCCCCTTCTCATAGTGCGACAGCAGCGCCTGCGAGATGCCGAGACCCGCCGCGGCGTCCTTTTGGCTCAGGCCCCGCTCCTTGCGAAGCTCACTGAGTATCACGGGGAAGCTCTTTTCCATATTATCAACTCCTGTCGATTGACTATTCGTTATAAATACAATCTAAATTATACAGAATTTAATACAGTTTGTATATTCGCAGAATATCTAAAATTTCACCCGTTTTTTGGAGGAAAAATGAAAAGCTACACCGTCTACCTGATAAGACACGGCATGACCGACGAGGGCGGCGAGGGCAGATACATCGGCCACACCGACGTCCCCCTGAGCGAGGAGGGCAGGCAGCAGCTCATTCGGCTTAAAGATGAGCTGGTCTATCCCCCCGTCAGCGCCGTATTCACAAGCCCGCTCTCAAGATGCACAGAGACCGCGGCAATCCTCTACCCCGAGAATAAGGCGATCGCCATCGACGGGCTGATAGAGTATGACTTCGGCGAATTTGAGAATAAGACCGCCGAGGAGCTGAAAAAAAGCCCCGTATTCCCCAAATGGCTCGCGGGCGAGGCCGACCCGCCCTTCGGCGAGAGCAACGCCGCCTTTGCAAAGCGTGTCTGCGGCTCGTTTGAAAAGATACTCGAGGGTCTGATGAAGACCGGCACGACCGACGCCGCCATCATCACCCACGGCGGAGTTATAATGGCTCTGCTCGCCGCCTACGGCATCCCCGAGCTGCCCATGCACGAGTGGCGCACCGATAACGGCTGCGGCTTCACCCTCAAGGTCAACGTCGGTCTCTGGATGAGGGGCAAAAAGATAGAGGTCTTCAGCGAATTCCCCTATGAGCGGGACGATGATTGGGACGAGTAATAACACTACGGAGGTCAATATGAAAACTTTCACTGTCGAAAAGGACGGCTTCCGCCTCGGCGGCGAGCCTTTCAGAGTTATATCGGGCGCTATCCACTATTTCAGAGTGCCCCGCGAATACTGGCGCGACCGCCTCATCAAGCTCAAGGCCTGCGGCTTC